>JABLTR010003805.1_pt1 | contig 31884 bp, 30 predicted proteins | sample 7160071 | NCBI WGS metagenome assembly JABLTR01 (sample SAMN14651230, study PRJNA627086) | human gut metagenome | isolation source: feces | host: Homo sapiens | reverse complement strand
TTTCTCACACCCATAAATCTTATAATAAGTATATTCTAAGTTTTATATTTCCCCATATGTTGTTCTTATACTTGTTTTAAGTACAAAAGATTTATGAATTTTTATATAAAAGCAAATTATTTGCAAAATTATGCTTAAATAAGACATACACTATATATACACTTTTACTTTAAAAAGCATTCTATGCTATATTTCAGTATATCTTAGGCATGTTATAAATTTCACTTATTTTGGTATATATGACCTTTATAAATAAAAATCAAGAAAATTTTGACGAACGATAAAAAAATAATATAATCCACAAACAGAATTAAGTCAATTCGCTCCGGTAATACTATTTACAGACCTTTAAAAGGGAGCGAATGATGTGCATTATAATAAAGTTGAAATCTGCGGAGTTAATACTTCAAAACTTACCGTCCTTACTGAAAGCGAAAAGGAAGAGCTCTTAAAAAAAGTAAAAAACGGCGACAAAAAGGCGCGCGATGAACTGATTAACGGTAATCTTCGGTTAGTTTTAAGCGTTATTCAGCGCTTTACTTCGCGCGGCGAAAATCCCGACGACCTTTTTCAAGTAGGCTGTATCGGACTTATAAAGTCCATAGATAATTTTGATATAAGCCATAATGTCAAATTTTCCACCTATGCTGTGCCGATGATTATAGGCGAGATTAGAAGATATCTACGGGATAACAATTCTGTAAGAGTAAGCCGGTCAATGCGCGACACAGCGTATAAGGCTATGCTTGCAAAGGAAAAATTAATGGCACAAAAGCAGCAGGAGCCGACTATAGAAGAAATTGCCAAAGAACTGGATATTCCAAAAGCCGAGGTTGTTATGGCGCTGGAAAGTGTTGTCGAGCCAATGTCGTTGGACGAACCGGCATATTCTGATTCCGGCGACACAATTTATGTCATGGACCAGCTTGGTGACAGCAATGACGACAACAACTGGATAGACGAAATAGCCCTTAAAGAAGCTATTGTCAACCTCTCTGACCGCGAAAAGAAAATACTCACGCTTAGATTTTTAAACGGCAAAACGCAAATTGAAGTCGCAAACGAAATAGGAATATCTCAGGCACAGGTTTCACGCCTTGAAAAATGGGCATTGCACAGGGTTAAAAATAATTTGCAGTAAAGTAGACATGTCTTAACGCATATACTCTTAATGTAGAGTATTGGAGGAATATTTTATGGGCAGCTGCTGCAGAATAACCGACCTCAATGAAAAAGAGGTCATATGCGTTAAGGACGGAACAAGAATAGGCTGCATAAACGATGTTGAAGTTGATACATGTACTGGTAAAATAGAATCAATAGTTGTTTTTGGGCGCAATAAATGCTTCGGCCTTTTGGGGCGCGAAGATGATTTTATCATACCATGGTGCGAAATACAGGTAATAGGCGCCGACACCGTACTTGTCAGCTGCGAGCCGCCGCGTCCGCGTCAGAAACGCGGTAAATTTTTCCGCTCGCTTTGGAAATAGTGTAAAGACAGACGCCTGAAAACCGGCAGATGGTTATATTAATCATATCTTTCAAAAAGTAATAAATTTTATCCGGAGGCGCAATCATGGTCGCCGAGCCGACAACCGACAGTTTATATGTCTTTTTAAAAGGCATGCTGCAAGTTTATTATCAATAAATTTGTAGCTTATCAGCATATTTTTGTCCACATTAACAGAAAGTTAAGCTTTATTTTTGTAAACAGACAAAGCCACTGGCTTAGCCGGTGGCTTTAATTTGTCCTATAATACGTAAAACTTTATTACCGGCAAGCATCTAAAGACACAGCAATTTATTTCCACTTGCACCACTTACCTCACAGCCCGCTAACGGGCTGCTGTTCTAACGGCGGCTTCTATCTTTAAAAATCCGCTGTTGTCAGCTCGCCTTGCTCACTCACCAAAGCTGCTTTACGAGATGCCGCATCCGGCAAATCCTGTGCTTTCCTTAATCGATCAAATCCGCTTTAAGATATACAGCACCAAATAATGCATTAGTAAATAAGCGAGGCCGACTAATTAGCCTCGCTTGTTTTTATTTTGTTTTGTCTTTCTTCTTATTTATTTTTTCTTTCTTTTTTTCAATATATTTTTTCCAATCTTCCTTAACGCTCTTTAACGCGTCGCTATATCGAGTCGACTGAAATTTAGGAAAGCTGCGCAAAATTCTTCGCTCATGAAGGCTAAGTTTAACTTCTGATTTTTTATTCCTTATTGCCTCAACAGATGCTTGAAGCTTATTTTTAATATCTTCTTTTCGGGCCTCTGCCTGCACTCGATAATCGGAAATGGCCTGCTGCGCCCGCAGATGAATTTCACCAAGCTTTTCATTAAACCTATTCATATGAACAACAGTAAATATAATATCTACCGCAAAGCCAACTATAAACACTGCCGCTAATGCAATCATTGCATATGGATTAATATTGTTAGTAATAGAAGCAATCCATGGATGTAATATCTTTATAAGCAAAACTATCATTGCCCCGAATACAACACTGCCAAGCAGGCATATTCTTCCGTTAAGATTGAATTTTCTATTGCTGTAATCCCACCATCTTGCGGAAAAGAGCTTTTCCATAGCCCAAGATGTAAAATATTCTATTACCGATGTAACTACCATTCCGGCAAAGAAAAGCCCTAAAATATTGTTTATATCTGAAAACAGCAAAATACAGCAAACGGCTCCCGTACCGTATATCGGACAATAGGGGCCGTTTAAAAATCCGCGCTTTACAAGCTTTTTGGCAGATATTGAGCAAATAATTGTTTCATAAATCCAGCCGGCTATGCTGTAAATGGCAAACCAAACTATGTAACTGCTTATTTCTGTCAAAACTGACAAATTTCCACCGTCCTATCCATTTTCTGCGATATTTTGCAAATGCTCTATATATCTTCAAGAATATATTAGTCCTTTACAAACATTAATGTTCAGTTTGGCCGATTTTAAAGATATATTTAAGCAAGCGCCGCCTTAATCATAACAGCGCATTCCACACGCTTCTTCTCAAGCGCGCAGGAGATTTCATGCGGCTTATGTATGTCGCCCATATACTGTACATTGTTCGCGCTGCATCCGCCCGAGCAATAGAACTTTGCCCAGCAGTCGGAGCATTTATCTTTAGAAAGCACATGATTTGCCGCAAAAAGCTGCTTTTTATCATTATCAAAACTGCCGTCATAGAGAGAGCCCATTTTCCATTCTTCCATACCTACAAACTGGTGACATGGGTAAATATCCCCCTCCGGAGTTATCGCTAAGTACTCGTTGCCGCAGCCGCAACCCTTAAGACGTTTTATAATGCACGGTCCGCCGTCTAAATCAATGTTAAAATGGAAAAAGTTTATTTTCTCGCCCTTTGATTTCATGTCTATTATTATATTAGCAAGCTTTTCATACTCAGCACAGATTGCGGGAATATCTTCTTCTCTTAATGAATAATCAAGCTCGGGTGACGCCACTACCGGCTCAACTGATATCTGGTCAAAACCGCTTCTCCATAAATGAAGTACGTCTTCAGAAAAGTCAAGATTTTTTCTGGTAAAGGTACCGCGCACATAATAGTCGCCCGTCCGCTTGGAGACCAGCTTTTTATATTTATCTATAATAACGTCATAGCTGCCTTTCCCGTTTGCCGTCTTGCGAAATCTATCGTTAACCTCCGGCCGGCCGTCTATTGACAGCACTATATTTGACATCTCGCCGTTTATGTAATCTATGATATCGTCGCTCAGCAGAACGCCGTTTGTCGTTATTGTAAAGCGGAAGTTTTTGTTGTGCTTTTTCTCAAGGCTCCTGGCATATTCTACTATTTCCTTAACCACGTCGAAATTCATAAGCGGTTCGCCGCCGAAAAAGTCCACCTCCAAGTTGTGACGATTTGCCGATTTTTCTATAAGAAAATCAATAGCCCTTTTACCCGTCTCAGCGCTCATAAGGCAGCGGCCGTGGCCGAAATCGCCTTTTGCCGCAAAGCAGTAATCGCACACAAGATTACAGTCGTGCGCTATATGCAGACACATAGATTTTATCGGCGAGCTTATCGCTTTGTCGGCAAAGTCTGCATAATAATCCTCAGAAAACAGCGCACCGGCATCCGTCAGAGATTTTATCTCCGCCGCCGCTTCGGCCATTTCCTCTTTTGTATATTTATCAGCATACTTTTTGCACTGTGCTTCCATGTCCGGCATGGATTTTCCGCCGTCTTCGCCAACCATGTCATATGTGACGTCGTCGGTTACGTGCACCGCGCCGCTGTTTATATCCATCACAATGTTATATCCGTTAAGCTTGTACTTGTGTATCATTTTATATTTCTCCAAATTATAATTTATAGCGCCATATCTTAATATGAAATTATACGGCCAATGTCTAAAATCTGCTGTGCAAATTTACGGCAAATTTATGCTTTTTCCGCTTTATAATACTGTATTTTTCGTAGCAAGCGCCAAGGCGATACAGCATTAAAGAAAATATCTATAATACTGCGCATTTCACTCATCTAAAGCAATTCTTTATCCGCATCGGCAGAGGCTGCATGATATCATTACGTAGCCAGGCAAAAGATTTAATAATTATAAATATATATGTAATGAACTTATATTTTTAAAAGAACTGGCTTAAAAATATACAGCAAAATAAAGATAAGGCATTTCTGCCTTATCTTTAACAAGCGCAAAAATTTATTTTTCGCAGGCCTGATTTGCCACTGTGCAGGATGTTTTGCAGGCTGACTGGCATGAAGCCTGGCACTCGCCGCAGCCGCCCTTTTCCGCAGACTTTTTAAGGCTTGCCGTATTCAAAGTTTTAACGTGTTTCATATACTTTAACCCTCATTTCCTGTTTTATTTTACCCGTCCGCACCGGCGGGAAATTTATCTTGCCGGTCAATGCCTATAGCTGGATGCAAAACCTCAACCGATATAAGCCGGCTTCAGTCCCCCGTGCTTTAAAGGCAGACGGATCAATATCTTTTTTACATTATAGCATATTTAACAGAAATAGCAAAGCTTTTATTTGCCAAAACACTAAAATATCTGTCTAACTCTGTCGGTGTGCGGATGTAAAAAGATTAAATCTTTTTCTTGCGGCCGCGCATATTAACAGCAATGATGCCGCCGACAGCCGCAGCAAGCAGCATAAGCACCAATCGCAGCAAAACAGTGACAGTCAATTCTGCGCCGGCAATTATCAGAGACGCTATAAATATAACAATAAAGAGTATTGCACCGGCGGCCGCACCTATTATGGCGCCGCGCTTTTTATAAAGCTTTGCAGCGGCAAACCCCGCGACAAAAGCTCCTATCCCCGCCGCTGTCGACGACATAGCAGATATTGCTGTGGTCGGTATGTCCTTAACCGACAAAACCAGCGCCATCACGCATAATACTATGAATGTTGATACCGCGCCTATAAGTGTCGCTATCGCCATTTTCTTTACTAAATCCATCATTGGTGAAGATGATATGTTTTTAGGCTTCATATTATCACTCCCGAATACTTATATCTATTAATATTCAGTTTGGAAAAGCCTTATGACTTAACGGCGATATTTTATTTCCTTATTCATCGTGCAATGTAAGATTTGTCTGTATTGACCATTTTGCAATGCGTATCTTATTCTTATCGGCGCCCGACTCCATTATAAACGAATCGTCGTCCTTTTTCGAGACTATCCTCCCGTAAAGGCCGCCTATGGTTATTATCTCGTCGCCAACCTGTACGCTGTCGCGCATCTTCTGCTCTTCCTTTGTCTTTTTGCGCTGCGGACGTATTAATATAAAATAAATAAGAGCGGCAAATCCGATAATATATACTATCATTATCAGAATAGAAGCCCAGCTGCCTGTTGTCTCACCAGTGCCTGAAGTAGTAGGCGTTGAAGTGTCCAGCAGATTAAATAAATTACGCATTAAATTATCATTCCTTTATTTATATTCTAAAGCTTAGTTTAATATTATACATTGATATAAGCCTTATTTCAATGATTTATTTTTAAATTCTTACATCTATAACGCCTAACTGCTGCCTTTTAAACTCAGCAAAGCTGTCGTTGTCCAATGCGTCGCGTATTCTTTCCATAAGCGTATTGTAAAAATACAAATTATGCATAACAAGCAGACGCATGCCGAGCATCTCACCGCACTTTATAAGATGACGCAGGTATGCCCGGCTATGGTGCTTGCAGGTCGGGCAGTCGCAATTTTCATCAAGCGGAGAGGTATCATATTGGTATTTGGCATTGTTTATATTTATTATTCCCTGCCATGTAAAAGCGTGGCCGTGACGCGCATTGCGGCTGGGCATTACGCAGTCAAATAAATCTACTCCCCTGTCTACCGCTTCCAAAATATTAGCCGGTGTACCGACGCCCATTAAGTATCTCGGACGGTCTGCCGGCATAAACGGCTCTATCGCCTCTATTACCGCATACATCTCTTCCGCCGGCTCGCCGACCGCCAAGCCACCTATGGCGTAGCCCGGCAAATCGAGCTCAGCTATTTTTTTCATGTGCTCGCACCGTAAGTCTAAATATGTCGAACCTTGGTTTATTCCAAAAAGCAGCTGATTTTTATTTATAGTATCCTCCATTGAGTTAAGGCGGTTCATCTCATCCCTGCAGCGGTAGAGCCACCGAACGGTGCGCTCGCAGGAATCTTTTGTATATTTATATTCCGCCGGATTTTCTATGCATTCGTCAAACGCCATTGCTATTGTAGAGCCGAGGTTTGACTGTATCTGCATGCTTTCCTCCGGCCCCATAAAAATTGCTTTTCCGTCGACATGCGATTTAAAGCTTACGCCGCGCTCCTTTATCTCGCGCAGCTTAGCGAGTGAAAAAACCTGAAATCCGCCTGAATCGGTAAGTATAGGGCCGTCCCAGCCGGTCATTTTGTGCAGGCCGCCTATCTGCTTTACCGTGTCATCGCCCGGCCGCACATGCAGATGATATGTGTTGCACAGCATTACCTGACATTTAAGCTCTTTTAAATCAAATGCCGACACAGCCCCCTTAATGGCCGCCGACGTCGCCACATTCATAAAGGCCGGCGTCTGCACATCGCCGTGGACAGTGCTGAAAATACCGCGCCGCGCGCTGCCTTGCTTTTTTATTAAAGTGTACATGTTTCCTCCGATTATTTTATACAAATTTAAATTTTTGCGTTTTTTGTTCGCGGGTGTTGTTTTACCAGCCGCCGTCCTTATATACCGGCAAGTCATGATGCTCTATGTATCAATCGTAAAGAGCAAAAGACTTCCTGCCTTTTACTGCGTTAAAATTCGAGTTTGATTATATCATTAATTTTGCTTTTAAGTCAACCAATTGCAAGCTATAGCATCAGATTTTGCCATTTAAATCCGCCGCTGAGAGAGGGACGTACAGGGTTTTGCGATATGCACTGTTCGTAATAAATCATATTGTATAAAAACGGCGTATAAATCAATACAAATTCGGTTAATATTTTTTCCGGGCGCACTTGTTGCAGGTAATAAATAATGATATAATATGAGCGGGAAATAAGTATGTGCGCTTGTTCCCAAGCTATTAAAAATTAAGGGGTTGTTATTATGATTAATGAAAAAGTAGCAAAACTATTAAACACTCAAATCAATAAAGAATTTTATTCTGCTTATCTTTATCTCAGCTTTGCAAACTATTTTGACGACAGGGGTCTTGACGGATTTGCAAACTGGTATAATATTCAGGCTCAGGAAGAGCGCGACCATGCAATGCTGTTTTTGCAGTACATGCAGAACAACGACCTCAGCGTAACATTTGATGCAATAGATAAGCCGTCGGTTGCGCTGGACAGCGACATGGGCGTGCTTAAGGCAGGACTTGAGCATGAGAGATATGTTACGGGACTTATAAATACAATATACAAGGCTGCGGCTGAAGACAATGATTATCGCACAGTTCAGTTCCTCGACTGGTTCGTAAAAGAGCAGGGCGAAGAAGAAACCAATGCAACCGACCTTATAAAGAAGATGGAAGTGTTCGGCTCTGACGCAAAGGGCCTTTACATGCTTAATCAGGAGCTTGGCGGACGCACTTATTCTGCTCCGTCGCTTACACTGTAATTTTTGAAAAAGGCTGACAAGGCTTAAAACTGTCTTTATAAAACCCTCTTTTGCACATAGGCAAAAGAGGGTTTTATATTTGAGAGAATATTATTAAATTATGATAACTAAAGTAATGTTAAACATTAGATTTTTCTCTTTAAAAAATCAAATATTATAGTATAATATATTTAATTAGTTTTAACTAACTCAACTTGCAGTAAAAAGGAGGTATAAAAAATGAATATGCATAAAATGGAAAGAATAAAAAACAGCTCAGGCTTTAGCGGCACTTTACCAAAGCAGAGGAAGCCTCCAAAGGCACTTAAAGGCTATGGGATTGATGAATCTGCATATAATTCTGAAAAATAATGCTTAAGGTATCGATACCGACGGTTGCCGGCTTTATTCTGAGCTTATGGACGAGAAAAAGTAATCTGGGTTGTGGTACTGTCCGGTGGATATAGTCGCAGTGACGTCGATAGGCTTCTTTATAAAAATCCGGGGCTTATTGCAAGCTTTTCGCGGGCGCTGCTTTCAGATTTGTCTGTAGAACAAAGCGACGAAGAATTTGATAAGGCTTTATCTGATGCAATATCAGAAATCTATAAAGCATCTGTTAAGGAGAAATAGAAATGAGCTACAAATTAGTTATGATTAGACACGGCGAAAGTATATGGAACAAAGAAAATCTTTTTACAGGATGGACGGATGTTGACCTTTCTGAAAATGGCAGAAACGAGGCCATTCTTGCAGGAAAACTTCTAAAAAAAAACGGTTACAGCTTCGACGTCTGTTATACGTCATATTTAAAAAGGGCCATTCATACGGCAAACTACGTGCTTGAGCAGCTTGATGAAGAATGGATTCCAGTTATAAAAACATGGAAGCTCAACGAGCGTCACTACGGCGCACTTCAAGGCCTCAACAAGTCCGAAACGGCCGAAAAATACGGTGAGGAGCAGGTAAAAATCTGGCGGCGCTCTTTCGATGTACGCCCGCCGGCACTTGACACTTCGGACGAAAGAAATCCAGCGCGGCAGCCTATGTATAAAAATATAGATAAAAGCGAGCTTCCGCTTTGCGAAAGTCTTAAGGACACTATTGCAAGGGTTATTCCCTATTATGAAGCTGCAATTAAAAATGATATCGCAGCCGGTAAAAATGTTCTTATCACTGCGCATGGAAATTCGCTGCGTGCACTTGTAATGTACATTGACAACATCTCCGAAAAAAATATAGTTGAACTTAATATTCCTACCGGCGTGCCTCTTGTATACGAGCTGGATGATGAATTTAAGCCGATTACGCATTATTATTTAGGAGATAAAAGGCTGATTGAGCAGAAGATGAATGCTGTAAAAAATCAAGGCGCTAAAAAATAGCTTTCATAGAAGTTAAAATCATATAAATATAAAAAAGATGCATTAAATTGTAATGCATCTTTTTTTGATATTGCCACAATATTCTCGGCCTTTCGTAAAAGCACAGAATAAAAAATTTTATACTGCATGGAAAATACGACAAAACGGCAAATTGCAGCACCGAAAGCTGAGAAATAAAAATTTTTTACTGCATCGTTCGGCAGTATTAGCGCTAAATAAATTAATGGTATAATATATGCTTTTGAAACAGCAGTTTTCAGCAAGTGTTTAAAGCTTTCCCAATTTTCTTTTATGCCGCGGCCTTATTTATAATCACATAATTGCAAAACTTTAATATCACACGCAGTCAAAAAGCGCTATTTCTAAATACAAAATTCTAATTAAAATAATTCTTTTAAAAAATATCTATCGCCATTTGACGATAAATCCACCGGCAGATAAGCGACACAACAAATTGCCTTTCACTGTCCGTAAGCTCGCGGCCGGGCGGAATAGCATACCATTTGTTAAGACAGCCGCGGCAGCATGTTGCCGTGGCATGCTGAGCTAAAAATACCGGATGACCGCGCATGGGCGTCTGTTTGCCGTCGTTTGCTGACGCTGCCGGAGAAATTCTCTGTTCTATAAAATTCTCCGCATGCCTACGTATAGTATCCATTCCTCTTCTTTCAACATATTCCCTGTCTTTTTTACTCAGTCTGAATTCACTCCTAAAATCCGACTGTGATAGGCGATTAAATATGTCCGAATAGGCGCTATAATCTATGTTTGCTTTTTTTGCCTGCAATGTTTGCTTTGCACGCTCTATGTTATACACTCTTCCCTGCTTTTTGAAATTAGCTCCTGTCTGCTTAAAATGAAAATCCACGTAATTTTTTACGCACTGTGCCCGGCTGCCAAGCACCCAGTCATAATCGCACAGCCTTGCATTGTCTCCCGATTCTCCGCCGCAGGTCACAGCGGATATTTTTCCAGTGCTAAGATATTTTTCTATATCAACGCTTTCAAGCATCGGTTCGTGTATTATCTCACGCCGAAATATTGGCAATTTTAGAAATATTGGAAGCCGGTAATCAGCAGCAGCCTGGTTTTCACATGTACAGATTACAGTGACATTGCTGTAGCCGTTTTCCCAATCCGCCGGCAGGACGTCGGCCATTCTATCTATACGCTTGGTAATAATGACAAAATTCAAATCACGGCGGGTATATATAATTTTCCACGCCTGCTCTCTCCATTCATCTGCCTCTTCTATAAAAAAGTCAGACGTCAGGCAAGTATATATTTGCTCTGATGTGTGACGCAGCTTATATTCTCCGTTTCTATTAAGACGAATCGGCAAATCAAAATTATTCGTTTTCGAAACTATGCTGCTGTCTTTGCCGAATTGGCCGTCGCGGCGGTATACATAGCAGTTTTGACAGCCTGCAGATATTTTTTTACAGCCGTGCCATGGATTCCAAACAGCCACAGCCTACACCTCATTCAAAATGTTAATAATATAAATTTTTATGATTTAATTTCTTTCCGTCTAAGTTGAAACAACAACAAAACAGTACACTCAGCTTTAATTTAATATTTGCAGAGAAATTTTATTTTTAAAATATATACTTTATGCGCTATTGCTAAAGCACTATTATATACGTAAAGGACTCAAAGCCTTACCCATTAATATTCAAATAAAATTTGTTTAATAATGTTCAAATGTTACTTCAACATATAAGTAACATTAAACTATACAATCAGCATGGCGTCGCCAAAGCTGAAAAAGCGGTATTTTTCTTTTATTGCTTCATGATAGGCTTTCATTGTCAAATCATAACCGGCAAAGGCCGACACAAGCATTATAAGCGTACTCTCCGGCAGGTGAAAATTTGTTATAAGTCCGTCGATAGCTTTAAATTTATAACCGGGATATATAAAAATATCCGTGTCGCCGGAGCATGCTTTAAGCTCACCATTAAATTTTGCCGCCACACTCTCAAGTGTCCGGCAGCTTGTAGTGCCGACGCTTATTACTCTGCCGCCCGAAGCACGGCACTCATTTATTATATCAACCGTTTTCTGCGGAAGATAATAGCGCTCGCTGTGCATTTTATGCTCGGTTATCTCTTCCTCCTTAACCGGGCGGAAAGTACCGAGCCCCACATGCAGCGTAACATAGCCTATTTTTACTCCACCCTCTTTAATTTTATCAAGCAGCTCGGGTGTAAAATGCAGGCCGGCTGTCGGCGCCGCGGCAGAGCCTTCCTCTTTTGAATATACCGTTTGATACCGCTCTTTATCTTCAAGCTCTTCGGTTATATAATGTGGAAGCGGCATTATACCTATGGCATGCAGTATATCATGAAAGTCGCTTTCATGTGCAAATTTAACTATGCGGTTTCCGCTGTCAATTACATCTATTATCTCGCCGCTCATTAGGCCGTCAAAGTCGAATTTGTTCCCTACTTTGGCCTTTTTTCCCGGGCCGCACAACACTTCCCATACATCCCTCTCAATTTCCTTAAGCAGCAGAAACTCAACCTTTGCGCCGGTATCGACGCGGCGGCCGTAAAGGCGCGCCTCCAGCACCCGTGTATCATTGAGTATGAGGCAGTCGTTCGGCTTAAGCAGATTTGGCAGTGACGAAAATATATCATGCGATATATCTCCGCTTTCTCTATCCACTACCATAAGCCGCGAGGCGTCGCGCGGATATATCGGATGCTGAGCTATAAGCTCAGGCGGCAAGTCGTAAAAAAAGTCTGATTTTTTCATGTATTTAATATCATCTCACATTATATATAGTTATAATTAAAATATGTTTGACAAAGCATATAACCAGTGCTACAATTAAGCCATAAAATAGATATAGAGATAGAGGCGCGATAAAGATTAGTAACACTTATTGAGGCCAGCCAAGGCCGCTTGCAGATTAGTGCGAAATGCGGAACCGCCGAAGGAAAAAGCACGGCAAAGCCTTTTCCTGGTTGCAGGGTTAATAGCTCTGTGATTGTCATCATTTATTTATGATGGAGAGCTATCTTTACAGACAAAAGTCTGCACTTGGCACGCTTTCTATTATATTGCAATGATGACCGGTTATCAACCGGTTTTTTTATTACAGCGGCGTTTGCTTCTCCGACTTAATAAGATTACGTTCTTCTAAGCTCAATTTTTGCAAATCTATTTTGCCGAATATATGCGTATCCGCGCACACGCATGCCGGTAAATTAATAAAATATAACAGGCGCGGAGAAAAGGTGACTAAAATGAAAAATTATAATGTAGGCGTTATCGGCGCAACGGGTATGGTTGGCCAGCGGTTCATTACCCTGCTGGATAAGCATCCGTGGTTTAACATAAAGCTGCTTGCCGCAAGCGGACGCTCCGCCGGCAAGAAATATGCCGACGCTGTCGGCAGCCGCTGGGCAATGAAGACGGAAATTCCTCAGAGCGTGCGAGACATGGTTGTAATGGACGCTGTAGAGGACATGAAAAAAATTGCCGACGAGGTGGATTTTGTCTTCTGCGCCGTCGACATGAAAAAGGATGAGATAAAGGCTCTTGAAGAGGCATATGCCAAGTGCGAATGCCCGGTAATATCCAATAACAGCGCCCACCGTCATACGCCCGACGTGCCTATGATAATTCCGGAGCTTAACGCTGAGCATGCCGTGCTTATCGACACGCAGCGCAAGCGGCTTGGCACAAAACGCGGCTTTATCGCCGTAAAATCCAACTGCTCTCTTCAGTCATATGTACCGGCGGTATATCCTCTGCTCAAATTTAATCCCAGCCGCGTGCTTATTTCAACATATCAGGCTATTTCCGGCGCCGGCAAGACGTTTGAGACGTTCCCGGAAATTGTTGACAACGTAATACCTTTTATAGGCGGAGAAGAAGAAAAGTCCGAAAAGGAGCCGATGAAGATTTTTGGCACGGTGGAAAACGGCGTTATTAAAGAAGCCGTGCGTCCTAACTTCACTTCACAGTGCATACGCGTTCCGGTCAGCGATGGGCATCTTGCGTCGGTGTTTATTTCCTTTGACAACAAGCCTTCTAAGGGAGAAATACTCAAATGCTGGAAAGAATTTTCCGGCGAGCCGCAGCGGCTTAATCTGCCGAGCGCGCCCAAGCAGTTTTTGCACTATTTTGAAGAGGATAATATGCCGCAGACGAAAATGCAGCGCGACCTTGAGGGCGGTATGGCAATCTCCCTCGGCAGGCTGAGAGAGGACAGCCAGTATGATTATAAATTCATTGGTCTGTCGCACAACACGCTGCGCGGTGCGGCCGGCGGCGCCGTACTTATGGCGGAGCTGCTCTGCGCCAAGGGATATCTTGATTAATATCCACACAGATGCAGCCGGTATGCGTTAATGAATATCTTGCTGATTTTTGCACCGGCAAAGCTGTTTTGTACCGATATGCGCTTGATTAATCATACAGACAGGTAAAGTTTACTTCTGCTAAGCGGCGTCGTGATTAATACATGCACATGTATCATTGCCGCTTAAGGCAGATTATAATAAGTTATACACACGTATATTTATTTTTTAAGAGGTTATATGCTATGAAAAACACTATATTTAAGGGGGCCGGGGTGGCCATTGTCACTCCCATGAAGCCGGACGGCTCGGTAAATTACGACAAGCTTAGAAGTCTTATAGATTATCAGATTGAAAACGGCACTCAAGCTATCATCGCCTGCGGCACCACTGGCGAGTCCCCCACCCTAACGCATGAGGAGCATGTGGAGGTAATAAAGACAGCGGTTGAGCATACTGCCGGCAGAGTGCCGGTAATCGCCGGGACCGGCAGCAACGATACGCGCTATGCGCTGGAGCTTTCAAAAGAGGCTGAAGCGCTCGGCGCCGATGCGCTGCTTATGGTTACTCCATATTATAATAAAACCTCTCAGGCGGGGCTTATAAAGCATTATACTTATGTGGCGGACAATGTTAACCTGCCGATTATACTTTACAATGTCCCCGGCCGTACAGGGACCGATATAAAGCCGCAGACCTACGCCGTTTTGGCGGAGCATAAAAACATAGCCGCTATTAAAGAGGCCAATGCCAATATAAACGCCATAACCGAGACCATGGCGCTGTGCGGCGACAAAATTGATTTATACTCCGGCTGTGACGAGCATATTCTTCCCATTCTTGCACTGGGCGGAGTTGGTGTTATATCGGTGCTGTCCAACGTTATTCCGAAGCAGACAAACGATATCTGCAAATACTATTTTGACGGCGATATAGAGAAAAGCCGCTCGCTTCAGCTTAAATATTACAGCCTTATAAAGGCGCTGTTCAGCGATGTTAATCCTATACCTGTTAAAGAGGCCATGAATATGATGGGCTTTGATATAGGCAAGTGCCGTCTGCCGCTCTGCGATATGAGCGATGACGCCAAAAGCAAGCTGAGAGCGGAGCTTGAGAGAAATGGATTGCTGTAAATTTCATATTACAGCGTTGGCTGTATTTTAGAGTTTAGCTTATCTTTAATATAACGAGATAAAATCAGGCATAGCAAATCATTTATTGCTCAGGCTTGGCAGCTTCAAATAGATTAAGTATATTTTTGCTTGCTCTCTACTCTGCCCTGCACGCTTGATATATCAAAATCTTGCGATAAAATTATGCCCTGCATTAGTTATTAAAGCTTTGCAGTTTTAATATAACCGTATGACTTTTTCAATATAGCTGCAAGCTCAGACTGATTTATCCAACATTTAAATTAATGTATAATCTATAAAATAATCTTATAGTAAAATCATAGTTAGGATGTGCAAAAATGGTAAGAATACTTTTAGTAGGCTGCAACGGACGCATGGGAAGCGTTGTTACTTCTGTCGTATCTGAGCGCAGCGACTGCACAATCATTGCGGGTATAGATATTGACCCGGTTCATCTCAACAACTATCCGGTATATAAGGATTTTTCCTCATTCGACGGCGAGGCGGATGTAATAATTGATTTTTCACATCCATCTTCCCTGCCGGGTATACTTGAATATGCAACTAATAAGCATATTCCGGCGGTAATAGCTACCACCGGACTTAAGGATGAGGATATAGCCAAAATAAAAGAGGCTTCTGAAAAAACAGCAATGTTTTTCTCCTACAACATGTCGCTTGGCATAAACCTTATTTTAGATTTGGTAAAAAAAGCGGCGGCGCTCTTAGCCGACAGCTTTGATATTGAAATCGTCGAGGCGCATCATAATCAGAAAATAGACGCGCCGAGCGGAACCGCCATTATGATAGGCAACGCGATACGCTCGGTGCTTGACGACGAGTATGAATATGAGTATGACCGCCATGACGACGTCCACAAGCGCAATAAAAAGGAAATCGGCATGCATTCTATACGCGGCGGCTCAATAGTCGGAGAGCATGAGGTAATTTTTGCCGGACGCGACGAGGTGATAACCATATCGCATTCAGCACGCTCGAAAGAAATATTTGCCGTCGGAGCTGTTAGAGCCGCTCTTTTCATAAAAGATAAAACAAGCGGACTTTATGATATGTCAGACGTCATTTCCAACTCGTAACTCATTTGCAGCTGATATTTTCAGCGCAAGGCGGCCTTTCCAAATGTAGCAAAGCATGATTTAGGCAGTATTTTGCTCGGCATTATATCGGCAGCAAAAGCGATTAATGTTTTGAATAAGAGGTGAAAGAATGGATAATATCACTATTTCCGTAAAGTCAAATATATCTATGCTTATTTTAGACAACGTACCGTCGGACGCAGGTTTTATTTCTTTAGTATTTGACAAATTTTCAGATGAGGCCATTAATATAGACATGATAAGTCAAACACCGCCGCGCGGAAAATACACCTCTATTGCCTTTACTTTTGACGACAGTGAGCTTACAAAAGCGCTTGGCTGTTTAAGCCATATAAAGGAAGAATGTCCGTCTCTTTCTTCGTCGGTAAGCAGCTCAAACAGCAAAATCACGGTGATGTCTGAAGATATGCGCAGCGGATATGGCTTTGCTTCAAAAGTATTTTCTGCGGTGTCCCGCGCATCAGGCGATGTTCGCCTTATTACTACTTCCGAAACCGAGATATCGATACTTGTGCCTGACCTTGACGAGAAGCAGTGCTTAAGCGAGATAACCGAGTGCTTTAATAAAAATTAGTTAAAACACAATTTCAATCTCTATTACTTACTTTTAATTAATCTCATATAACTAAAAAACGATACCGCTTATACGGTATCGTTTTTTAGTTAATGTATAAATATCTTAAGAATTCACTATTTTGCCTTTTCCTGCCTTTTAAGAGACGCCTCAATAAACTTCTTGAAAAGAGGATGCGCACGATTCGGGCGGCTCTTAAACTCCGGATGATACTGTACTCCGACGTAAAAGTCGTTCTGCGGAATTTCTACCGCCTCAACCAATTCCTTGCTCGGCGAAACGCCTATTATCTTTAACCCTGCTTTTTCCATTTCATCGCGAAAATCGTTATTAACCTCAAAGCGATGACGATGGCGCTCAGCAATTACTTCCTCACCATATACTTCCCATAATGTGCTGTCTTTCTGCACAACACAGGGATAAGCACCCAGCCTCATTGTGCCGCCGGTAAGTATATTTCCTTTCTGGTCAGGCATTAAATCTATTACCGGATGCGTGCTCTGCTCGTCAAACTCGCTGGAATTTGCGTCTCTCCAGCCAAGTACGTGACGTGCATATTCTATTACCGCTATCTGCATGCCAAGGCATATGCCAAAATACGGAATATTATTCTCTCTGCAGTATTTTGCAGCTATTATCATTCCTTCAATGCCGCGGTCGCCAAAACCGCCTGGCATTATTACGCCGCTGCAGCCGGCAAGCTTTTTGGCAATATTCTTCTCATTTATATTCTCTGAGTTAATCCATTCAATAGATACATCTGCGCCGTTTTCATACCCGCCGTGATACAGCGCCTGCGCCACCGAAAGATATGCATCCTCAAGCTTTACATATTTGCCTACAAGCGCTATCTTCACCTTTTTGCTGCAGTTCTTTATTTTATCAAGCATATTCATCCAGCCCGATAAATCTATATTGTCACAGTTAAGGCTAAGCTTGCGGCAAACTATGCGTGCAAGACCGTTTTCTTCAAGCATAATCGGCGCTTCATATAGTATCGGCAATGTGCGATTTTCTACAACGCATTCCTCTGTTACATTGCAGAACAGCGCTATCTTCTTGCGCGAGCTTTCATCCAGCGGAGAATCGCATCTGGCTACTATTATATCCGGCATTATGCCGTATGACTGCAATTCCTTTACCGAGTGCTGCGTAGGCTTGGTCTTAAGCTCCTTAGAGCTGCTTATATATGGTATAAGCGTTACGTGTATGAATACACAGTTTTCCCTGCCAACCTCATGGGATATCTGACGTATAGACTCCAAAAACGGCTGGCACTCAATATCGCCGGTAGTACCGCCTATCTCCGTTATTACAACGTCCGCACTGGTCTTTTTGCCCACGCTGTATATAAATCGCTTAATCTCATCGGTTATATGCGGAATAACCTGAACCGTCTCTCCGCCATATTTTCCGGCACGCTCGTTTGTGAGTACATTCCAATATACCTTTCCGGTGGTCAGGTTGGAAAATTTATTCAAATTTATATCAATAAACCGCTCATAATGACCAAGGTCAAGATCCGTCTCAGCGCCGTCTTCAGTAACAAAAACCTCGCCGTGCTGATATGGACTCATGGTTCCGGGGTCAAGATTTATATACGGGTCCAGCTTTTGTGCCGCAATGTTGAGCCCGCGTGCTTTTAACAGCCTGCCAAGTGATGCCGCCGTTATTCCCTTTCCCAGTCCTGATACAACTCCGCCTGTGACGAAAACATACTTGGTCATTTTCTCTACTCCCCATAATTTATTTTTAAAAGACATTTTTCGCCCTTTATTTCACTAATTAAACATTTGCATTTTCAAAACTTTATTTATTATATTACCGTTAACAAAACATTTCAAGATTTTTTATCTGCCATAAACCTCATAAAAATATAATTACTATAAAAATCTTATTATTAGCTGTAAGCCCTACAATTTATAATTGTATTATATTTGTCTTATCTTGTCAATCGGATAAACTATCTGTCTTGAGTAATATTTGACTTTTAAAAGGCATATAAGACAACCGACAGTTTGCATAAATCTGCAAATTTTCATACATCAGCTGCTATAATTTGCCGTCTAATCTATATGCCTAATTGCAGCAAACGGGTAAAGAAATAATGAAGCTTCATATATTTTTGATTTATAAAAGTGTCTCTTACTTAAACAGCCATGAAAAAGCAGGATGTAAATTTACATCCTGCAAAGTTATTTTAAAGATATTTACTCATAAATTGTAATTTCCTATTTCCATATTTTTATTTTGCCGGTATCATTGAGATTTTTAAGAACTATAAGCACAATTGGGAATGCAAAGAGTCCCACAAGTCCAAATGTCTGCAGGCCCAAAAACATCGCTATAAGCGTGAGTAGCGGCGGCAGACCCACCTGATCACCTATTATCTTCGGCTCAATTATATTTCTTATTATCGTTATAACTGCATACAGCACCAAAATGCCTATGGCTCGTGAATAGTTGCCGGTAATAAGGTCTATAACCGCCCATGGTATTAGCACTGTACCTGTGCCGAGTACAGGGAAAATATCTACTATAGCCACCAAAAGGGCTATTATAAGCGCATAGTCCACCCGCATTATGAGAAAGCCTACAAACAGCTCGCTGAAAGTTATAAACATTATTATGCCGTAGCCTTTCAGCATCTTTATTATATTCTTTGTAAAATGACCTTTGGTTTCTACTATTATCTCCCATTTTTCCGGACTGAACTGCCTCTCTAAAAATCCGGTAATCCTGTAGTAATCCTTTGTTATAAAGCAGCAAGCTATTATTGAAACGACAAAATTTATCAAAAATCCCGGCAGATGCGTCGCAGCATATGTGCCAACACTTTTTACCAGAGACGTCAGCGTATCGGTAATAGTGGCGCTTATTGAGCTTGACATGGATTCCAGCGTGTCACTGAAGCTTGTCGGCATATCCTTTAAAATATCCTGAAAATATGAATATACGTTGTTCACGGCCTCTGTCAGCACTGGCATATACTGCGGCAGCTTTTCTGTCACAAAGCCGCTTGCTTCGACATATATTCTGAAAAATAAAAAGCACACAATAGCAGACAGCGCAACAAATACCGCAATAACCAATGTTATAGACCATACCGTACGGGGCAGCTTTGTCTTTTTTGTAAGCCAGTCTACGGGACGCTGCAGCACTATCGCAACTATTACACCTATTACAAACGGAGTGAGCCACAACAATGCATATTTAAATATAAGCACTGCAAGTATAATAATCAGTGCGTAAAATACTATATTTATTATGGCTTTTTTCTTAGTTTCTAATCTCATTTTACCACCTGTATATTAATTTCCGCCGCATAACATATATGTAATTATAAATCTTTTTAAAGATGCAAAAATATTCCGTTGCTATAATTTAATATGGATTATATTCTAACGTCTTATACTTAATTTTTAAAATAAAAATTTATAAAATTACTATTAGTATAATTTTAATTTTTCCTTAATACATAATAAAAATATAAATTTTTATTCCTTATTTTATAGTACAATATTTTATCGTTTTATTCAATATATATTTATGTTGCGAGTTTCTACTTGAAATTGCTGGATCAATATGGTATACTGTTTTAGTATTAAAGACACATGTATGTAGGTGGTGAACAGATTTGCCAAAAGAATCTGTAAAACTGATAATTGATTCGTGTGTTTTACCGGAAGTTTTTCTTAAAGTTGTAAAAGCCAAGCAGATGCTTGTAAACAAGACTGCGAAATCTGCCGCCGACGCTGCGAGAATGTGCGGCATATCGCGCGGGACCTTTTACAAATATAAAGATTTTGTATTTGAATATAACTCTTCTTCCGGCGGACGCATAATCACCATATTTGTTATACTTGAGGATTATCCCGGTGTTTTATCCTCTCTTATATCGCGGCTGTACGAGGCCGGCGCCAACATTCTCACTATTAATCAGAATATACCTGTTGGCGGGAGCGCGTCTGTTTCACTGTCTATTAATACCGAGCATTTGCAGACCGACCTTTCGCAGCTTTTATCACTTTTGAAAGAGATAAACGGCGTTAAATCGGTTGAAAGCATTGGCTCAGAATAAACGCAAAAACTAAAATATATGCCGGCATTAGGCAAGAAGGAATGATTGTAATGATAAAAATAGCGGTAATGGGGCATGGCGTCGTGGGCTCCGGCACGGTTGAGGTTTTTTATAAGAACCGTGAGAACATATGCAAAAAATGCGGCACCGACGTAGATATAAAATATATACTCGATTTAAGGGATTTCCCCTCTCTTCCATACTCCGACAAGTTTACCAAAAGCTTTGACGACATTATAAACGACGACGAGGTAAAGGTTGTCGTTGAGGTTATGGGCGGGCTTAATCCGGCGTATGATTATGTTAAAAGATGTCTTTCAAGCGGAAAAAGCGTTGTAACTTCTAATAAAGAGCTTGTAGCCGCACATGGTGCTAAGCTTCTTAAGATTGCCAAGGAAAATAATATAAACTTCCTCTTTGAGGCAAGCGTTGGCGGCGGAATACCAATAATAAGGCCACTTTCTCAGTGTCTTGCGGCAAACTCCATAGACGAGATATGCGGTATTTTAAACGGTACGACCAACTTTATACTCAATAAAATGATAAACGAAGGCATGTCTTTTGAGGACGCGCTTAAGCTTGCACAGCAGCTTGGCTATGCCGAGCGCAATCCATCCGCCGATGTTGACGGCTTTGACACCTGTCGAAAAATCTGCATACTCGCCTCTCTTGCCTTTGGCTACCATGTATATCCCGACGGTATTTACACCGAGGGCATAACCAACATAAAGCTTGAGGATGTTGTTTACGCCAAAAAGCTCGGCTATGCCGTTAAGCTTATAGGATACTCCAAGAGAATAAGCGACGATAAGATTTTCTGCGCCACATATCCAGCGCTTATTCCATTTTCAAACAGCCTGTCTACGGTAGACGATGTTTTTAATGCGATAATGGTTAAGGGTGACGCCACCGGCGATGTGATGTTCTATGGCAAGGGCGCCGGCAAGCTCCCGACTGCGAGCGCCGTTGTAGCTGATATAATTGACGCGTGCATGCACATAAACCGCCGCAAAAACATATTCTGGGAGGATGCTAAGGCAGATTATGTTATTCCCTGCGACGAGCATGAGACGGCTATGTATGTCCGCGCTCAGTGCGATATGAGTGATTTAACGCGCCTTTTCGGCAGCGCCAAAGCTTTGCATGCAGACAATGGAGATGTTTTGTTTATTACTCCTGTTATGAAGGAAAAAGAGATAAATAAAATTCTTTCGCAGTCAGGTATAGAAATTAAAGCCAAGATAAGAGTTATGGAACAGGCGGTGTAATTTTAATGGTTACTGTTAGAGTTCCGGCAACCAGCGCCAATCTTGGTTCCGGCTTCGACGCGCTGGGCATAGCTCTTACGCTTTACAACACCGTCAGCATCGAAGAGTACGACGGCGTTAAGATAGAAAGTCTCGACAATATACGTGTACCGCAGGACGAGAGCAATTTTATATATTCCACCGCCCGCCGTCTTTACGATATATGCGGTAAAAAGTTTACAGGACTGCATATAAAGCAGACAAACGACATTCCAATGACGCGGGGGCTGGGTTCCTCCTCCGCCTGCCTTATTGCCGGACTGCTTGGCGCAAACGAACTGCTTGGCAGGCCGATGAACAGCGGCGAGCTTCTTAACCTCGCTGCGGCTATTGAGGGACATCCTGACAATGTTGCGCCGGCACTGCTTGGCGGGCTTGTCACCTGTGCTATGGATGAAGGTATTGTTCACAGTGTGAGCGTGCCTGTAAGCGAGAACGTACGTTTTGCCGTTATGATTCCTGATTTTACGCTTAAAACGTCGCTTGCACGCTCGGTGCTTCCGCAGAGTATTTCACGCAGCGACGCTGTCTTTAATCTTTCGCGGGCGGCGCTTATGACTTCTTCCCTATTCTCCGGCAATTTGGAGCATCTGCGCATCGCTACGCAGGACAGACTGCATCAGCCATATCGTCTGCAGCTTATTCGCGGCGGCGATTCCGCGCTGAGAATTGCGAGAGAGCTTGGCGCGTACGGCTCTTACATAAGCGGCGCCGGGCCGAGCATTGTCGCTATAATTGACAAGGACAACACGGCGTTTGAAAAAGAAGCCCAGCTTCAGCTTAAGAAAAACGGCATATTTAACTGGCGTATAGTTTTACTCGAATGCGATGAAAACGGCGCTGCCGTTTTGTAATAAAAATACAGGCTTGTGCTCTTAAATAGTGAGGCTTAACGGTTTTTCATATTTATCATATAACTGCCGGCAGTCGCTTATAGCTCTTTTATATGTTTATGCACAAACGTGATATATCTGTTTAAAGCTGCTGCGCAGATGTAAATTTATCGGCAGTATAACGCGAGATATGCTCAAAAGTCTCACATATTTCCGAAAGCACAAATCTGATAATAATTTGGAGGTAAATAAATGGCACTGATAGTACAAAAGTTCGGTGGTTCATCTGTGCGCGACGACGAAAGAATCTTTAATGTCGCGAGGATAATAACCGAAACGCGCAAAAAGGGCAACGACGTTGTCGCCGTTGTTTCGGCACAGGGCGACACGACCGACGACCTTGAAGCCGCCGCTGCGAGAATAAATCCGAATGCGTCAAAACGCGAGATGGATATGCTCCTTTCGGCCGGCGAGCAGATGTCGGCGGCGCTGCTGGCCATGGCGATTGAAAGCCTTGGGTATCCGGTGGTTTCGCTGTTAGGATGGCAGGTCGGCGTTAAGACCGACTCCAATTACCGCAATGCGCGTATTAAAAGCATATCATCTGAAAGGATAAACGCCGAGCTTGCCCGCAAGAATATAGTAATTGTGGCCGGATTTCAGGGTATTAACAAGTATGATGACATATCTACCCTTGGCCGCGGCGGTTCAGACACCAGCGCAGTAGCTCTTGCCGCCGCGCTTAGAGCCGACAAATGTCAGATATATACTGACGTTGACGGAGTATACACCGCTGACCCGCGCATTGTTAAAGGCACTAAAAAGCTTGAAGAAATCACATATGATGAAATGTTGGAATTGGCCACACTGGGTGCGCAGGTGCTTCAGAACCGCTCGGTTGAAATGGGTAAGAAGTACGGTATACCAATAGAAGTATTGTCCAGCCTGGAGGATAAGCCGGGCACAATTGTTAAGGAGGTAGTCAAAGTGGAAAAAATGCTGATAAGAGGCGTTGCAAGAGATAATGACGTATCACGTCTGTCAATAATAGGTATAAAGGATACTCCCGGCATGGCCTTTAAAATATTCTCTGCCCTTGCGAGGAAAAGAGTAAACGTTGATATAATACTGCAGTCGGTGGGCCGCGACGGAACGAAGGACATAACCTTTACCGTGCCGAAATCTCAGAGCAAGGACGCTATAGAGGTTCTGCATGAAATGCTGCCGTCGCTCGACGCAATGAACATCACCTGTGATGACCACGTTTCAAAGGTTTCTATAGTCGGCGCCGGTATGGAAACGCATCCGGGCGTAGCGTCAAAAATGTTTGAGGCGCTGTATGAGGCGGATATAAATATTCAGATGATTTCGACAAGCGAGATAAAGATTTCCGTACTTATCAATATGGACGATGCCGACAAGGCTGTACAGGTAGTTCACGACGCATTTATAAAATAAAATATTCTCCATTATATAAACCCGCATGACTTTAAGGAATGCGGGTTTTATTATGATATTAGTATGATTTGAGAATTTTATCTGCAAACCGAGTATAATTAGAAGCTTAACAAAGGTATTCCGCTTAGTATTAGTAGTCAAAAAGATTTAGTAAAGAAGTCGTTTTTAAAGTCTACTAAACGAATGCTGACGGCTACATACGGTATCATTTGCATATTAACATATGTGGTACAACAGCAGAGCTTAAAACCAATGATAGATAAAAGCACAAAAAGCCACTGCTTGCCACAACAAGTCATTAACTTTGATTTTGTTTTTCTAGATAAACTATTACTTAATCATACAAATTTTAAATTGCAGAATTGAAAACTAAAATGCCTTAAATGCTTTAAACAAAAGAACAGTAAAAATCCGGTACAGATAAAATGTCTGTACCGGATTTTATAAATTTAGATTTAGCTCTTAGTCAAGGCATTAATACATTCCGCCGTTTGCTGCCGCTGCGGCTGCTGCAGCGTTAGCCGCTGCTGCATCTTCCTTTTTCTCGGCGACTAATGATTCTGTTGTAAGAACCATAGCCGCTACAGAAGCAGCATTCTGCAGTGCAGAACGTGATACCTTTGTCGGGTCGACTATGCCGGCCTCTATGAGGTCTGTGTATTTCTCGCTTGCAGCGTCAAAGCCGTAATTTGTCTTGCCAGACTCCTTAACCTTGTCAACAACAACCGAGCCTTCTATGCCAGCGTTCTTACAAATCTGACGCATTGGCTCCTCAAGAGCCTTGAGAACTATGTTAACGCCTGTCTTTTCATCGCCCTCAACAGATGTAAGAAGACTTTCAACAGCGCCCATAGCATTGATAAATGCAACACCGCCGCCGGCAACTATGCCTTCTTCAACAGCTGCCTTTGTAGCTGAAAGAGCATCTTCTATGCGGAGCTTCTTGTCTTTCATCTCAACTTCTGTAGCAGCACCGACCTTTATAACTGCAACACCGCCGGCAAGCTTTGCAAGCCTCTCCTGCAGCTTCTCACGGTCAAAGTCAGATGTAGTCGTCTCTATCTGAGCGCGAATCTGATTTACTCTTGATTTTATCTCGTCGCTATCGCCAGCGCCCTCTACTATTATAGTATCTTCCTTAGTAACCTTTACCTGACGTGCACGTCCGAGCTGATTCATTGTTGTTTCCTTAAGCTCAAGACCAAGCTCCTCGGATATTACCTCGCCGCCGGTGAGAATTGCAATGTCGCGAAGCATTTCCTTGCGCCTGTCGCCAAAGCCAGGAGCCTTTACGGCTACGCAGGTAAATGTGCCGCGCAGACGGTTAACTATAAGTGTTGACAGCGCCTCGCCCTCAACGTCCTCAGCGATTATGAGCAGCTTCTTGCCCTGCTGTACTATCTGCTCAAGCAGCGGTAAAATTTCCTGAATATTGGAAATCTTCTTGTCGGTGATAAGTATATATGCATCGTCTAAAACAGCTTCCATTTTATCGGTGTCGGTTACCATGTACGGTGTAATGTAGCCCCTGTCGAACTGCATGCCTTCAACAACCTCAGAATATGTCTCTGCCGTCTTTGACTCTTCTACCGTTATAACGCCGTCCGACGATACCTTCTCCATAGCATCAGCAATAAGATTGCCTATCGTCGCATCAGCAGCAGAAACGGTCGCTACACGCGCGATATCAGCTGTTCCGCTTACTTTCTTGGAATTGCTTTCGATAGCCTTTACAGCTGCGTCAACGGCCTTTTCAATGCCCTTCTTAACTACCATCGGGTTTGCACCGGATGTTACGTTTTTCATGCCTTCACGTACCAGTGACTGCGCAAGCAGTGTAGCTGTCGTTGTACCGTCGCCGGCAACATCGTTTGTCTTTGTAGCAACCTCTTTTACAAGCTGTGCACCCATATTCTCAAACGGGTCGTCAAGCTCTATTTCCTTAGCTATTGTAACACCGTCGTTTGTTATAAGCGGAGCACCAAACTTCTTATCAAGAACTACATTCCTGCCCTTAGGACCAAGAGTTACCTTTACGGTATCTGCCAGCTTATCTACGCCGGCCTGCAGCGCCTTGCGGGCGTCTGTTGAAAAAAGAATTTCCTTTGCCATAATCAAATCAACCTTTCAATTATTCTACTATTGCCAGAATATCCGACTGGCGTACTATTGTGTATTCTTCTCCGTCTACCTTTACCTCGGTACCGGAATATTTGCTGGTAAGGACCTTATCACCTGTCTTGACATACATGGTAACTTCCTTACCCTCAACATTTCCGCCTGGGCCTACTGCAACAACCTCGGCCACCTGCGGCTTCTCCTTTGCTGAACCAGCTAAAATAATGCCGGACTTGGTGGTTTCCTCGGCTTCTACCATTTTAAGTACTACGCGATCTGCTAACGGTTTAATATTCATCAATATTACTCCTTTTCTCCGCATTTTAGGTTTTGCGGTTATTTTACTAATCTGTGATTACCGTTTTTTCTCGGTAAAAAAATATATATTAGCACTCTTTGTGCCTGAGTGCTAATATATATTGTAGCCATTATTTAGTAAAAATCAAGAGGTAAATCGCAATTTTTTTAATTGTTCAAAATTTATTAACAAGTAGACGAAGATATAATCAAAAGAAGTTATGGCAGCTAAATCTCAGTCAGTGCTCAGATAGATGTTTAACATCTAAATCAAGAACACCGTTAAGGCCAATTAGAAACGGCATGTTGTACTATAAAGATTTAATCTTATGCATAAAAAGCTTTTGCTCGCCCTTTTAAGGAATAAATACGCATCGCTTTAAAACTTACCGTTTGTCCATAGCCGGCGCGGCCCCTGATATCGATGCATTTGACGCTATCTTTTTCTTATTCTTTTCTTTAAGCCCGGATGTACAGCAGCCCGGTACTATTATTTTAGCGCCCCTTTCACATATCTTAAAGGTAATTTCTTTTGCTCTTACTATCTCGCCGTCAAGGCTTATTTTCATATCTTTTTTAGAGCGAACCGTCATGCTTTTTCCTTTAAAATAGTGACATATATCAAGCCCCAAGTGCTCGCCGCGCTTGAACTTTTTAATTACCGCAGCTATGCGCCGGCGCGAAACATGGTCTATACTGATAAAATCAAGCAGTCCGTCCGACGGCAGTGCATCCGGCGCGCTTTTAAAGCCGCCGCCGTAAAAGGGAGCGTTAGCCGCCGTCATAATTGAGTAATTCTTTTCGGGGATTATCATATCGTCAATGCGCAGCTCCATATTATGGCTGTCATTTCTTATTACCGCTGCGGCGATAGCCAAAAAATATTGCAAGCCGCCGGGCAAAAATGGAACTTTATTCAAAACATTTTTATTGTATGCCACGTCTGAGTCTACGCCTATAAAGCACTGGTTTATGGCATAATATTCTCCGCAGTGTATTAGGTCGACGGGTATTGACGAGCCTTTTACCTGAGCTTCAATGTCAAAAAAGTCAATGTCTGAGCTGAAATATTTTATAAAGTCGTTTCCCGAACCGCATGGAATAATTCCGATTTCTGCATTTTCGCATCCAGCGACGCCGTTTACTATGTCAAATAGTGTGCCGTCGCCGCCGCAGGCGTATATCCTCACTTTGCCGCCCAAAAGCGCTTCAGACTTGGCAAGCTCTATTCCCTGCCGCTTTTTTGATGTGACTATTATTTTATAATTTCCCGGATGCTCGGTAAAATAAGCCTCAATTTTAGGCTTTATTTTCTGTACTCCGGTTCCGCTGCCGGCAGCAGGATTAATTATAAATATATACCGCATATACATCCCCGCAGTTTTATATATTTTTATATATTGCTCAGGCTTTAAGCACTATCTTATATGTTTTTGTTACCGTATCAGTATTAAAAATATTTTTTGACGCCGTCTTTATCGCATCTTCACTTGCGTCTCTATCATAAAGATTAATAAGAAAATCGACCTTAATAAGTATCTGATAATCTTTGCTATGCACATTTGGCATAGGTTTGATGATGCGCTATAAGAAAATATATAATGTACTTTAAAAATACTAATTTTGCTTGGACACAAGGCCACATAATAATATCATTTTGGCTTAGATTAGTTGATATTCACGCTATTATACTACAGATTATGCAGCTATTTGACTTTAAAATACATATAAAGCTGGCATTGTATCATGCCGTTGTAGAGCTTGCGCCGTTTGTCGGCCTTTCTGCCGAAAATCGACTCAAACTTTTCATCAGGGCTTATTATTGAGTATCTCCACCCCGGCTGTTTTATAAACCGCTCGCCCATTATTTTATAAAGCTGTGCGGCATGCTTTTTGTCCGACAGACGTTCGCCGTACGGAGGGTTTGTAATAACCTTGCCGCTTTCTCCCAAAGCTTTAAATTCTCTTATATCCGCCGGATAAGCCTTTATAAACTGCTTTACTCCGGCTGACTGTGCATTTGACAAGGTAAGGGCAACCGCCGCTTTGTCTATATCAGAGCCAAACGCCATAAAGCTTATGTCTCTTTTTATAATGTCGCGCGCTCTCTCGCGTTCGGCTTTCCAAACAGATAAATCTATCTGCCCAAAGCTTTCGGCGGCAAATCTGCGCTTTGCGCCGGGTGATATGTTCGCAGCCATCATCGCGCTTTCAATGAGTATTGTGCCGGAGCCGCAAAAGGGGTCATATACATAAGAATCGTCAAATATTCCGGTAAGATAAGCCATCGCCGCCGCGAGCGTCTCTTTAATAGGCGCGGCATTAGACCTTGGACGATAGCCGCGCTTATGCAGTCCCTCGCCGGAAGTATCAATATAAAGCGACGCTGTATTCTTCATTATAGAAAATGATATTCTATAAGCAGCGCCGCTTTCCTTAAACCACGAAATCCCGTAAACCGATTTCAGCCGCTCAACAACCGCCTTTTTTATTATTGACTGACAGCCCGGCACGCTATGCAGCGCTGAGTTTATCGACCAGCCCTTTACCGGAAAAGCATCGTCTTTGCCTATGAAGCTTTCCCACGGCAATGATTTTACGCCGTCAAAAAGCTCGTCGAACGTTTCTGCTTTAAAACTGCCCATATAAATCATTATGCGCTCGGCAAATCGCGAGCATATATTAGCGCGGCAGAGTATATCGGCGCCGCCGGAGAAAAATACCCTTCCGTTTTCTGCAGCCACCTCTTCGGCGCCCATTTTTCTAAGTTCGTCGGCGACAAGACCTTCCAGTCCGAAAAGGCAGGTCGCAGCGTAATTATATTTCAATATTAATCCTCTTTCATAAACATTGTATATTTACTAACTATTTCCCATTTGCGAATTTAACAAATAAAATATATTTGTGCCAAAATAGTCAAAACCGCAGCTTTTTAACATAATCAGCTTTTAGCGTACGGCAATTTAATAAATATGAGCCGCTAAGCTGTATTGCAAGCCGGCGACACATGATATCCCCGGCTTGCAATAGTCATTAGCCTAATTTAAAGTATTTTCATAAATCTTTGCCTATTATTAGTTAAAGAGAAACCGTATGAACAAATTAACTTACTTATCATCCTCCGGCTCTATAAGGCCGTATGTGTTGTTCTTTCTCATATATACTACGTTTATCTCACCTGTGTCCACATTGCGGAACATATAAAAGCTGTGGCCGAGCATATTCATCTGCAGCACAGCCTCCTGAACATCCATGGGCTTAATGTCGAATTTTTTGCTCCTGATAATATTAAAGCTTTCGGTTTCTTCCGGCTGCTCCGGAATATTAAGCTCACTAAGCTCGCTTGCCGATGGACGCAGACGCTTTGCAAGCTTTGTTTTATTCTTGCGCACCTGGCGCACAAGTACATCTACAACCCTGTCAAGGGATTCTTCCATTGTTGGGGCGGATTCTTCTGCGCGTATATACATTCCCTGCGTATTTATCGTAACCTCAACCGTCTGGTGATTTTTCTCCACTGTTACCGTTACACGGCAATCGGCGTCGTCGTTAAAGAATTTGTCAAGCTTTCCGAGCTTTTTCTCCACACGCTCCTTAAAAGAATCGCGTACGTTGACTTTTCTTCCAGTGATGGTGATATTCATAAGTATCCTCCCTTGTATTATAAAGTAGTAGTTATTAAAGCCCCTCTCCAAGGGCTGTATGCTACACTGTAAGGGATGCTGTGGATTGGTTGCATCCTTCTACCACAAGATGGTTCCAAAAAGGTTCCAACCACAGCTCCTTACAATTTTGTTGATTAGTTAAATACCGCCAGACGGTTGATGTGGAACAAGGCTACAAAAGTAAGGCGCACTGTGGATACAGCATCACATTTTTCATCGGAGGTATTTGTTATGGTGGTTTCTGTTGGTATCGATGTCTCGAAGGATAAGCACGATTGTTTCATCGTTAACTCTGAGAGTGAAATCCTGGCGGATGTCTTCACTATCCCCAACAACATGGATGGGTTTCACTATCTGTTGCAACGAATCCAGGATTGCACCAACACGCAGGACAAAATAAAAATAGGGCTTGAGGCAACTGGACATTACAGCTACAATCTGCTCGGGTTTCTTCTTGACAATGGTCTGTCCACCTATGTCCTGAATCCCTTACGCACAAACCTTTACCGAAAGAGTCTCAGTCTGAGAAAGACCAAAACCGACCGAGTGGATGCACGAACGATTGCTTCTATGCTGTTATCCGATGCGGGCCTCAAACCCTACACAGATATAGCATATCACAATGAGGAATTAAAGTCACTTACCAGATATCGTTTTGATAAGGTAAAGGAGCGTTCCAAGCTGAAAAGCTCTATCTCCAGACTGGTCTGCATCCTATTCCCGGAGCTGGAAAAGCTGGTTCCTTCTCTGCATCTTGCTTCTGTCTACGCTCTGCTGGAGGAGTTTCCCGGTGCCAAGCAAGTCGCTGCAGCCCATTTGACAAGGCTGAAAGCACTTCTTGAAATCGCCTCCAAAGGCCACTATAAACGGGATATGGCTCTTGAAATACGAGATGCCGCCAGAAACTCTATTGGCTCCCAGATGCCCGCCAAGTCCCTTGAATTACAGCACACCATCCGGCTCATCCGTGAATTGAATAATGAAATTACTGAAATTGAAGAGCAAATACAATCCATTATGGATGAACTTCATTCTCCTATTACCTCTATCCCCGGTATGGGATTTCGCATGGCTGCCATGATTCTTGCTGAAGTTGGTGACTTCACCCGTTTTGATTCCCCGGACAAGTTATTGGCCTATGCCGGGATGTCTCCCTCTATTTACCAGTCCGGGCAGATCAAGAATTGCTATCCCCACATGGAGAAGCGCGGCTCTCGATATCTGCGCTATGCCCTTTACAATGCGACCAAGTATGTTTGCCAATGGGACCCAACTTTTTCCCATTACCTCGCTAAGAAACGAGCAGAGGGCAAACACTACAATGTCGCTCTTTCTCATGCTGCCAAGAAGTTAGTACGTCTCATATTTGCAATGGAGAAATCCCGAACGATATACCGTTTGGCAGCTTAATCTTTGCTTAATAGTTAGACGGGGTCATCTCGGACCCCTGCTTTGCTATACCTTTTTGGAGCCATCTGTTTTTTCACCACTACTCATTTTAGGGGTTGACACTTAATAGTTAATCTTTT
>JABLTR010044526.1_pt1 | contig 31920 bp, 31 predicted proteins | sample 7160071 | NCBI WGS metagenome assembly JABLTR01 (sample SAMN14651230, study PRJNA627086) | human gut metagenome | isolation source: feces | host: Homo sapiens | reverse complement strand
GAAGTGTCATTTCCCAGGCGCATGTCCTTGGAAATGACAGGATTTCATTTGATTCCGTCGTCAGCGGACGACGGAACTCTGCGAGGCTTCCTTCCGGGAAAGTTTTCAGACACACTGAAGCGCCCCAGGCTTAATGCCTGGGGCACTTTTCTTATGAAATGGGAAATTCCATGATAAAGGCTACGCCGCCGGGGCGGTTCTCTGCCCAGTACTGCCCGTGGTGGGCAAGGACGATTTTTCCCGTAATGGCCAGCCCCAGTCCGGTGCCGCCGCTGTCCCGGCTGCGGGAGGGGTCGGCCCGGTAGAAAGGCTCCCACAGCCGGGGCAGCTCCTCCGGGGGAATGTTAGGGCCGTCGTTGTACACGGTGAGCCGGGCTCGGCGGTCCAGCTGCTCCAGCTTCACCTGGATGACCCCGCCGGGGACGGCGTGGCGCAGGGCGTTGGAGAGCAGATTTTCCACCGCCTCGCCTAGCCTTGCCCGGTCCCCGGTGAGGGACACCTCCTCCAGCTCCAATTGGAGCCGGAGGTTTTTTTGTTCCATGGGCAGGGCCAGGGGGGAGAGCAGCTCCCGCACCAGGGGAGCCAGCGCCACGGGTTCCCGCTTGGGCGCCGTGCCGGACTCCAGCCGGGACAGCTCCAGCAGGTGGCCCACCAGGGCGGCCATGCGGTCGCTCTCCGAGAGCACCACGTCCAGATATTGCTCCCGCTTCTCCGGGGCGATGTCCTCCCGCAGGGCCTCGGCGTGGGCCCGCAGGACGGCCAGGGGAGTTTTCAGCTCATGGGCCGCCGCCCGGGCAAAGTTTCGTTCCCGCTGGATGGCCAGGCGCTGCCGCCAGTCGGTAAACAGGGCCATGGCGATGGCGGCGGCCAGGGTGACGGGAGCAATGAGACACAGGTCCTCCAGGATGAGGTGGGTGAGATTGTAGGAGTAGCCGTAGACCATGGTGAAACCGTCCGCCAGGGCGAGCGAGGTGGTGCCTGAGACGTCGGAAGAGGAAACATAGTCATCGGGCAGCATGTCCAGCCCGGAGGACATCAGGTCTACCCGCTGTTCGACCTCCTGCCACTGGCTCAGCAGTTCCTGGGGGGAGACATTGCGTCCTGCCAGGGCAGAGGAGAGCTGCAGCGAGTCCACGCAGATCGTGGTGATCTCCTTCCCATCAAAGAAATCGCTGTGGCTGTCCAGAAGGACGATCTCTTGGTCACTGCAGACGTAGGTGATGGATTTGGGGTAGAGGATCAATCCCTCCCCATCTTTCACACCCTCTACCAAATAGAAAACATTCTCTGCGTTGTCCTCCGAACTCTGCTCAGCCATCTGGAAGGCGGCGTTCTGTGTGGTCAAAGATTTCTGCGTTGACTTGGCCTCCTTTTGCAGCCGCTGGGCAAGGTCCAGCTGTTCTTCCTGGCTGAGAACCGGGTCCAGCAGGAGGAACCAGCTGTAGTTGGACCAAGGCCCCAGGGAGGCGCGGCCCTTGGCCATCTGGCTGCGGGCCACCTCCTGGCCCTGAGCATCCAAAAAGCGGAACTGGATCACGCCGTTGTAGGGGTAGAGCTGGTTGTCCAGCCAATGGGACAGGAGGGCCTGCTTCTGGTCCAGAGAGGTCAGGTCGTTGCTCCAAACATTGCGATAAAGCGTGTCCGCTTCCGTACAGATGCTGTCCACAGCAGCCTTCACATCGGCCTGCCGCTTTTCCCAGGTCAGCCAACCTAGAAAGCACATCATGATGCCCCACAGCAGCAGGAACAGGGGAAGCGTCCCGGTGAAAATCCGCTTGAGCCTCTTCATGGTCATCCCTCCTCCAATCGGTAGCCCGCCTTGAATACCGTCTTGATCTGCTTGCCCGCCTTGCCCAGGGCGGCGCGCAGGCTGCGGATGCGCACATCCACCGCCCGGTCGTCCCCCTCAAAGTCCAGGCCCCACACCTTGTCCAGCAGCTGCGCCCGGGAGAGCACCTGCCCCTTGTTGCGCAGCAGGCACAGGAGAAGCTCATATTCCCGGGGGGACAGCTTCCGCTCCTGCCCCGCCGCCGTACAGCGGCGGGAGCCGGTGTCCACCGAGATGGCCCCGCAGGAGAGCACCCCCGCCCGCTGCTCTCCCCGGCTGCGGCGGATGAGGGCCTGGAGCTTGGCCAGCAGCACCGCCAGGGAGAAGGGTTTTGTCACGTAGTCGTCCGCCCCCAGGGCGTAGCCCCGGAGCACGTCCTCCTCTCCGCCCAGAGCGGTGAGGAACAAGATGGGCACGGCGCTGTCCTTCCGCACTGCCCGGCACACCCCAAAGCCGTCCAGCCGGGGCATGAGCACATCCAGGGCCACGGCGTCGTAGTCGTGGTCCCGCAGCAGGTCCAGGGCCTCCTGGCCGTCCCGGGCCAGGTCGCACTCCATGCCGTAGGCGGCCAGGTAGTCCCGGATGATCTCCCGCATGGCTTGCTCATCTTCTACCACCAGGATTCGGTCCATCCTCTGTCCCTCCTTTCTGAATTTAAAATACACCCCGCCTGTGTCCAACTTATGTCTGTCTGGGGTTCCTGCAATAAAAAACGCCGCGGAGATGCTCCGCGGCGTTTGATGGGGACAAATTAGTTCCAGTAGTCGGTCTTTTCCTTCAGGCCGATGCTGGCAGCCTTGAACACGGGGTTCTTGCCCTGCTTTCTCTGGGTGGCGTAGTCCTTCAGAGCGGCCAGGGCGGGACGGGACAGGATGACGATGACGGGCAGGTTGATGATGGCCATGACGCCCATGAGCACGTCAGCCAGGTTCCACACGGTGCCGATCTGCATGCCGGCGCCGATGAAGATGAGCAGCATGGCGTCGATGCGGAACAGGACCATAAACTCCTTGGCGGGCACCTTCTTGATGATGTAGGCCAGGCAGTTATCCACATAGTACAGGTTGCCGATGAGGGTGGTGAAGGCGAAGAGGACCATGGCCACGGTGATGAACACGGGGCCGATGGGGCCAAAGACGCTGCTGAGGGCCTCCTGAACATAGGGGGCGCCCTGCAGGGCCTCGTCGGGCTCCACGCCGGAGCACAGCAGCATGAAGGCGGTGGCGGTGCAGATGAGCAGGGTGTCGATGAACACGGAGAGCATCTGGACCAGGCCCTGCTTCACGGGGTGGCTGACGTTGGCGGAAGCGGCGGCGTTGGGGGCGGAACCCACGCCGGCCTCGTTGGAGTACAGGCCGCGCTTGATGCCGTACATCATAGCGGAACCGGCAAAGCCGGCGAAGATGGCCTGGAAGTCAAAGGCCTCGGAGAAGATGCGGCCGAAGACGTAGGGGATGGAGCCGATGTTCATGACCAGAACGATGAGGGCCACCAGGACGTACAGGCCGCCCATGAAGGGCACCAGGGTGGAGGTGACCTTCAGGATGCGCTTGCCGCCGCCCATGACGCAGTAGCCAACCAGAACAGCCAGGATGGCGCCGATGACCCAGGGAGTGCTCTCGGGGTTATAGAAGCTGTAGCTGCTGAAGGTGGACTGCAGGTTGTAGGAGGCCAGCATGTTGAAGCCGCCGGCATAGGTGAGGATCAGGGCCACGGCGAAGATGACGGCCAGGATGCGGGAGTGGAGGGCAGCCTCGATGTAGTAGGAGGGGCCGCCATAGCTCTCGCCGGTCTCGGGGTCGCGGCGCTTATAGATCTGGGCCAGGGTAGACTCGATGAAGGCGGAGGCACCGCCGATGATGGCGATGATCCACATCCAGAACACGGCGCCGAAGCCGCCGCAGCAGATGGCGGTGGAGATACCGATGATGTTGCCGGTACCCACGCGGGAGGCGGTGGACACCATCAGGGCCTGGAAGGAGGAGATGGAACCGGCCTTGTCCGGCTTCTCACCCACCACGAGGATGGACTCCCCGAACATCCGGAACTGGATGAACTTGGTGCGCACGGTGAAGTACAGGCCTACCGCCAGCAGGAGAATGATCAGCAGGTAGGAGTACATGATGTTGCTGATTTGATTGATAATTGCGTCAATCATAGCTACACACTCACTTTCTAAAATTCTCTCTCGGGTCTTTGGGACGGCCGCCTGATCCAGCGCCCCCCGTCCCCCGGGCGCAAGGAAGCCCTGCGCACCGTCTCACGGCGGAAACGCGGGGCCATTTCTGCGCTTATTATACAGGAAAGGAGAAAAAGAATCCATAGGATTCGGGCAGATTACCGAATCTTTGTGAAAAGTACACAGAAAGTTCACAATTTCAAGAGGGGGAGTGCCGGAAACGTAGGCGGAAAAAGGGCGTCCCCGCACAAAGCCGGCGGAGACGCCCCACATTTTCTCTGAAATTCTTAGTAAGCCACGCCCCAAAGGATCATGTGCTTGGCGCTCTTGCCGCAGCACACGCAGGTGTCGGACACCTTCTCCTGCTCCAGAGGCATGCACCGGGAGGTGACGCCGGCCTGCTCCTTCATCTTGAGCTCGCACTCCAGATCGCCGCACCACATGGTCTTGGCAAAGCCGCCCTCGGTCTCCATGAACTCCTTGACCTCTTCCAGAGTCATGCACACCTTGGTGTGGTCCTCCAGATTCTTCTTGGCCCGCTGGTAGAGACCCTTGTGCACCTCGTCCAGCAGCTGAGGCACGGTGGTCTCCAGCTCGCTGAGGGGCACGAAGACCTTCTCGCCGGAATCCCGGCGGCAGATGCAGCACTGGCCCTTCTCCATATCCTTGGGGCCGATCTCCACGCGCAGGGGCACGCCCTTCATCTCATACTGGGCGGCCTTCCAGCCCATGGACTGGTCGGAGGAGTCCATGTCGGCCCGGATGCCGGCGGCCTTCAGGCGGCCCAGCAGCTCGGTAGCGGCCTCCAGCACGCCCTCCTTGTGCTGGGCCACGGGGATGACCATGGCCTGGATGGGGGCGATGCGGGGGGGCAGCACCAGACCGTTGTTGTCGCCGTGGGTCATGATGATGCCGCCGATCATGCGGGTGGACACGCCCCAGGAGGTCTGGTGGGGGAAGTGGGGCTGGTTGCCCTTGCCGGGGAAGGTGATGTCGAAGGCGCGGGCAAAGCCGTCGCCGAAGTAGTGGCTGGTGCCGGACTGGAGGGCCTTCTTGTCGTGCATCATGCACTCCACGGTGTAGGTCTCCTCAGCGCCGTTGAACTTCTCCTTGTCGGTCTTGCGGCCCTTGACCACGGGCATGGCCAGCACGTTCTCCAGGAAGTCGGCGTAGATGTTCAGCATGCGCTGAGTCTCCTCACGGGCCTCCTCCTCGGTGGCGTGCATGGTGTGGCCCTCCTGCCACAGGAACTCGCGGTGGCGCAGGAAGGGACGGCTGGTCTTCTCCCAGCGCAGCACGCTGCACCACTGGTTATACAGCTTGGGCAGGTCCCGGTGGGAGTGGATGATGTTCTTGTAGTGCTCGCAGAACAGGGTCTCAGAGGTGGGACGGATGCAGTAACGCTCCTCCAGCTTCTCGCTGCCGCCCATGGTGACCCAGGCACACTCGGGGGCGAAGCCCTCCACGTGGTCCTTCTCCTTCTGCAGCAGGCTCTCGGGGATGAGCATGGGCAGGTACACGTTCTGGTGACCGGTCTCCTTGAAACGCTTGTCCAGCTCAGCCTGGATATTCTCCCAAATGGCGTAGCCGTAGGGGCGGTAGATGAACATACCCTTGATGGAGGAATAGTCGATGAGCTCGGCCTTCTTGCACACGTCGGTGTACCACTGGGCGAAGTCCACCTCCATGTCGGTGATCTGCTCCACCTGCTTTTTATTGGGGTTTTGCGCCATATTGCTTCAGTCCTTTATCAATAGAATGGATTGGAAAACTCGTACCCATAATTGTATAAATTTTGGGGCGGAAAGTCAAGGTTTTCCCCGGGGAAAAGGGTTGCAAAGATGGCAAACCCGGCCTTGTCAGCGGGAAAAGGTTGTGGTACACTCCTGTCAAGACAGAATGCGAGGGAGGATGATACCATGGAGGCTGCCGAGAGAAGAGAAGCCATCACCCGCCTGCTGGAGCGGGCCCGGGAGCCGGTGAGCGCCGCCGCCCTGGCCCGGGAGTTTTCCGTGAGCCGCCAGATCATCGTGGGAGACGTGGCCCTGCTGCGGGCGTCGGGGGTGGACATCGCCGCCACCCCCCGGGGCTACCTCATGCCCGGAGAGCAGGGGGGACTGGTGCGCCGGGTGGCCTGCGTCCACCGGGGGGAGGCCATGGCCCGGGAGCTGGAGATCATGGTGGACCACGGCTGCCAGGTGCTGGACGTGGTGGTGGAGCACCCGGTATACGGCCAGCTCACCGGCCAGCTGCGTCTGAGCTCCCGGTATGACATTCAGCAGTTTATGGAGCGGGTGAACAGCCGCCGGGCCCGGCCCCTGTCCGACCTCACGGGCGGGGTGCATCTGCACACCCTGCGCTGCCCCGACCAGGCCAGCTACCAGCGGGTGGTGGCCGCCCTGCGGGCAGAGGGATTTTTGTACCAGGACCAGTGATGGAAAATTCCGGTTGACAAATGGAGAAAATCCGCTACAATGTGGTATACAGCTGTCTTGACAGATGTATACCACATTTTCGTTTGGGAGATGGGAGACCATGAAGGCCCTGAAAGCATTTTTAAAGCGGAAGAATATCGTCATCTCGGTGCAGCGCTACGGCATCGACGCCCTGGGGGCCATGGCCCAGGGCCTGTTTTGTTCCCTGCTCATCGGTACCATTATCAATACCATCGGCACCCAGTTCAACATCCCCTTCCTGACCCAGGTGGTGGCCACCCTGGGCAGCGGGGACAACCAGATCACCTACACCGTGGGCGGCCTGGCCTCGGCCATGAGCGGCCCGGCCATGGCGGTGGCCATCGGCTACGCCCTCCAGGCCCCGCCCCTGGTCCTCTTCTCCCTGGCGGCGGTGGGCTTTGCCTCCAACACCCTGGGCGGAGCGGGAGGACCCCTGGCAGTCCTCTTTGTGGCCATCCTGGCCGCCGAGTGCGGCAAGGCGGTGAGCAAGGAGACCAAGGTGGACATTCTGGTCACCCCCCTGGTCACCATCCTCATTGGCGTGGCCCTGTCGGCCTGGTGGGCCCCCGCCATTGGGGCCGCGGCCTCCCAGGTGGGCACCCTCATCCGGTGGGCCACGGAATTGCAGCCCTTCTGGATGGGCATTGTGGTCTCCGTCATCATCGGCATCGCCCTCACCCTGCCCATCTCCTCGGCGGCCATCTGCGCCGCCCTTACCCTCACGGGCCTGGCCGGAGGGGCCGCGGTGGCCGGGTGCTGCGCCAACATGGTGGGCTTTGCCGTGCTGTCCTTCCGGGAGAACGGCTGGGGCGGCCTGGTGAGCCAGGGCATCGGCACCTCCATGCTCCAGATGCCCAACATCGTGAAAAACCCCAAAATCTGGCTGCCCGCCATTTTGACCTCCGCCATCACCGGGCCCATGGCCACCTGCCTGTTCCACCTGGAGATGAACGACCCCTCCGGAGGCGTGGCCTCTGGCATGGGCACCTGCGGCTTTGTGGGGCAGATCGGCGTGTACGCCGGCTGGGTCAACGACGTGGCCAGCGGCGCCAAGGCCGCCATCACCTCCTTTGACTGGGCGGGCCTGCTCCTTATTTCCTTCGTGCTGCCCGCCGTTTTGTGCTGGGCCTTCGGGCTGTTTTTCCGAAAAATCGGCTGGATCGGGGAGGGCGACCTGACCCTGCCCCGGGGCTGAGCCATCCAAAAGGTACCGTTTTGGTAAAAATCTATGCTCCCGTCCCGGTGACGGGGGCATTTTTTATGGAGAAAATTTCAAAAACGCCTTGACAAAATCCTGGATTTCGATATAATAATTAGGCCTGTTTCCATAAGGAAGCAGGATCATCCTTGCTCCCGGCAAAGGGCTGGGGGCCACAAGACCATAAGGAGGTGCAAGAAAATGGCAAAGATCAATGCCAACTACGAGGCGATGTATATCCTGGATCCCGCGCTCAGCGAGGAGGCTGTGGCCGCTCTGGTGGCCAAGTTCAAGGCCGTGGTTGAGGCCAACGGTACTGTCTCTGAGGTTGACGAGTGGGGCAAGCGCCGTCTGGCCTATCCCATCAACGACCTGATGGAGGGCTACTACGTGCTGATGACCTTCAACGCCGCTGCCGCTGTTCCCGCCGAGCTGGACCGTATTTTCCGGATCACTGACGGCGTGATGCGTTCCCTGATCGTCTGCAAGGACCAGTAAGGGGGAGCGGAAATGCTCAATCGAATCATTCTCATGGGTCGCCTGACCCGTGATCCCGAGCTGCGCCGCACTCAGACGGGGACCCCTGTGGCCTCCTTCTCCCTGGCGGTGGACCGGGACTTTAAGGACAAGCAGACCGGCGAGCGCACCACCGACTTCATTGATGTGGTCGCTTGGCGCGCCACCGCGGAGTTTGTCCAGCGTTACTTCACCAAGGGCCGCATGGCCGTGGTGGAGGGCCGCCTCCAGATCCGTGACTGGACCGACAAGGAGGGCGGCAAGCGCCGCTCCGCCGAGGTGGTGGCCGAGAACGTGTACTTCGGCGACTCCAAGCGGGACGGCGACGGAGGTTATCAGACCTCCGGCTACGCCACCGGCGGGGGATACTCCGGCGGCGGCTATCCCGGCGGCGGATACTCCGGCGGCTATGCCGCTCCTTCCGCCCCCGCTCCCTCCGGCTACGGCGCCCCCCAGCAGGGCGGCGACCAGTTTGCCGAGCTTTCTGACGACGACGGCGAGCTGCCCTTCTGATTGGGCCCGCCGAATACTTTGACCGATATGGTCCTAAAAGGAGGTTCATCTCATGGCTATGGAACGTGAAAACCGCGCCCCCCGCGGCCGCAAGCGCCGCAAGGTCTGCGCCTTCTGCGTGGACAAGGTGGAGTGCATCGACTATAAGGATGCCGCCAAGCTGCGCCGCTATACTTCCGAGCGGGGCAAGATCCTGCCCCGGCGCACCACCGGCACCTGCGCCATGCATCAGCGTCAGCTGACCGAGGCCATCAAGCGCGCCCGCCAGGTCGCCCTGCTGCCCTACGTCACCGACTGATTTGCCGCATGATTCCCGCCGTCCCTTGGGACGGCGGGATTTTTTTATGCCCAAAAACAGGATGAAACTTCCACTTCTTTTCCTTGCATTTTTCCTCATCCTTTGCTATAATAGGCCATGTAATTTCGCGGAGGACATTTGTTTGCCCTGTGCGGACAAATTGAGGTAAAGAATGGGAGGAACCTGAGATGAAACGATTCCTGGCTCTTGCAATGTCCTGTGTATTGGCTCTGGGCGCCCTGGCCGGCTGCGGCGGCGGCGGAAGCGGAGGCGACTCCGGCGAGAAGGTCATCAAGGTGGGCGTGTTTGAGTGCACCACCGGCGAAAACGGCGGCGGCGGCCAGTTGGAGGTCAACGGCATCCAGTACGCCAACCAGATCAAGCCCACCGTCAACATCGGCGGCGAGGAATATAAGGTAGAGCTGGTCATCTCCGACAACAAGTCGGATAAGTCCGAGGCGGCCAACGCCGCCAGCTACCTGGTCAACGAGGGCTGCTCCATCGTCCTGGGCTCCTACGGCTCCGCGGTGTCCATCGCCGCCGGCTCCGTGTTCAAGGAGGCGGAGATCCCCGCCATCGGCTGCTCCTGCACCAACCCCCAGGTGACCCTGGGCAATGACTTCTACTTCCGGGTGTGCTTCCTGGATTCCTTCCAGGCTAAGGTTTTGGCCTACTACGCCATCCAGCAGGGCTACACCAATGCGGCCGTCCTCACCCAGGTGGGCGACGACTACTCCATCGGCCTGGGCCAGTTCTTTGAGCAGTACTTCACCCAGTTCGGCGGTACCATCGTCTCCAGCCAGAACTTCCCCGCCAATAACTCCGACTACAGCGCCCTGCTGCAGAACATCAAGGCTTCCGGCGCCCAGTGCGTCTTTGCTCCCTCTTCCATCACTGCGGCTCCCGTGATCCTGCAGCAGGCCCAGAGCCTGGGCCTGGAGGCCGTGTTCATGGGTCCCGACACCTGGGATAACGCCGACATGATCAACACCGCAGAGGGCGGCGCCGCCGGCTGCACCGAGGGGCTCATTTGCTCCACCTTCTTTGACGACAGCGGCGACGATGTGGCCGACTTCGTCAACGGCTATAAGGAGGCCTTCAGCACCGACACCGTCAACGTGGTCACCGCTCTTGGCTACGACGCCTACATGACCGCCATCCAGGCCATCGAGGCTGCCGGGTCCACTAAGGGCACCGATATCCGGGACGCTCTGGTAGACGTGAGCTTCACCGGCGTCACCGGCCCCATCGCCTTTGACGAGAACGGCGACGTGTCCAAGGACTCCGCCGTGCTGAAGACCGCCCAGGGCGGCAAGCTGGTCTACGCTGACACCGTCACCGTGGCCGACGTGCAGTAAGAAGAAAACCCTCAACTTGGAGCTTCGGGCAGGGGGCGAAAGTCTCCTGCCCCTCTTATTCCCCCACCGAGACTCGATATGGGAGGCTTGCCCCTATGGATTTGACAACCTTTTTCCAAAGCTGTGCCACCAGTATCTCCATCGGCAGCGCCTACGCCCTCATTGCCATTGGATACACCATGGTGTACGGCATTTTGCGCCTGATTAACTTCGCCCACGGCGACATCTTCATGATGGCGGGCTATTTTACCATCTTCGCCATGTCCAACTTCATGCTGCCCTGGTACCTGGCCATCCCCCTGGTGCTGGTCATGACCGCCCTGCTGGGCGTGGTCATCGAGCGGGTGGCCTATAAGCCCCTGCGCTCCGCCCCCCGCATGTCCATTATGATCTCCGCCATCGGCGTGTCCTTCTTCCTGGAAAACTTCGCCACCTATCTGTTCACGGGACTGCCCAAGTCCTTCCCCGGCATCAGCTTTCTCCAGATCCCTCTGGAGTGGGGCAGCGTGAAGCTGCAGTCGGTGAGTATCATCACCCCAGTGGTCACCATTCTGCTGGTGGTGGCCCTCATGGCCCTGGTGAACCGCACCAAGATCGGCATGGCCATGCGGGCGGCCTCCAAGGACTTTGAGACCGCCCAGCTCATGGGCATCAAAATCAACCGCGTCATCTCCTTCACCTTCGCCGTGGGCTCCGTGCTGGCGGCGGTGGGCGCCATTTTGTACTTCTCCCCCCGGCCCATGGTCTACCCCTACAGCGGCATGATGCCCGGCCTGAAGTGCTTTGTGGCGGCGGTGCTGGGCGGCATCGGCTCCATCCCCGGGGCCTGCATCGGCGGATTTATCATCGGCGCGGTGGAGACCTTCCTGGTGGCTATGTTCCCCGGCCTCAGCGGCTACAGCGACGCCTTTACCTTTGTGCTCCTCATTCTCATGCTCCTGGTGCGGCCCACCGGCCTGCTGGGTGAAAAAATGACAGATAAGGTGTGATACGTTTATGAAATTGAGTAAAAAGACAAACGTAGGCCTGACTGTCGCTCTGGTGGCCGCCGCCGCGGTGGTCATCACCCTGCTGGACCTGAAGATCATCGGCAGCACCTACGTCACCAACATTATCAAGCTCAGCGCCATCTACGCCCTGGTGGGCGCCTCCATGAACCTGGTCAACGGCTTTACCGGCCTGTTCTCCCTGGGCCAGGCGGGCTTTATGGCCATCGGCGCCTACGTAGTGGCCATGTTCACCACCGACCCCTCGGGCCGGGCGGGCATTTACTATGTGGTGCCCATCAACCCCTGGCTGGAGCAGGTGCAGCTGCCCTTCCCCGTGGCCCTCATCCTGGGCGGCCTGGTGGCGGCGGGGCTGGCCTACCTCATCGGCGCCCCCGTTCTGCGGCTGAAAAGCGACTACCTGGCCATTGCCACCCTGGGCTTTTCTGAGATCATCCGGGTGGTCATCTCCAACAACGAGCTGGCCCCCTTCACCAACGGCTCCCTGGGCCTGAAGAACGTGCCCTCCTTCTCCTCCATGTGGAAGGGACTGGGCCTGCCCGGCAGCGGACTGTGGCTGTGCCTGGGCATCGTGGCCCTCTGCATCGCCATCATGGTGCTGCTCATCAACTCCTCCTACGGCCGGGCCTTCAAGGCCATCCGGGAGGACGAGATCGCCGCCGAGGCCATGGGCATCAACCTGGCCCGGCACAAGCAGATGTCCTTTGCCATCGGCGCCTTCTTCGCCGCCATCGGCGGCGGGCTGCTGGCCGTCCACCTCACCGCCATCGACCCCAACCAGTTTAAGATCGCCCTGACCTATGAGCTGCTGCTCATCGTGGTGCTGGGCGGCCTGGGCTCGGTCACCGGCACGGTCATCGGCGCCTTTGTGTATACCGCGGGCAAGGAGTGGCTGCGCTGGTGCGACAACCCCCTGGCCATTGCCGGGGTGCAGATCCCCATTTTCCGCTCCGGCTTGCGTATGGTCATCTTCTCCGTGCTGCTCATGGTCATCGTCCTGTTCTATAACCGGGGCCTCATGGGCACCAGCGAGTTCTCCTGGAACGGCATCTTCGGCGCCCTGCAGCGCTGGGGCAAGAAGCTCACCGGGAAAGTCAGGAAGGAGGCCAAGGAATGAGCCAGCTTGAAAACGTCCTGCGCCTGGAGCATGTCACCATGCAGTTTGGCGGCGTGGTGGCGGTAAACGACCTGTCCCTGGAGGTGAACAAGGGGGAGATCGTGGCCCTCATCGGCCCCAACGGCGCGGGTAAGACCACCGCCTTCAACTGCATCACCGGGGTGTACGAGCCCACCAACGGCCGGGTGTCCTTCCTGGGCCGGCCCATGGTGGAAAACTTCCCCAAGGGCAAGATGCAAAAGCTCTATGCCGGGGAAAACAAGGGCATGTTCACCCAGACCCTGAACCCCACCCCCGACAAGATCACCCACCTGGGCATCGCCCGTACCTTCCAGAACATCCGCCTGTTTTCCAAGCTGTCGGTGCTGGACAACGTGCTCATCGCCAAGCACATGCGGGCCAAGCAGAATGTATTTTCCGCCACTTTCCGCCTCAACCACGCCGAGGAGAAGCGCATGCGGGAGGAGTCCCTGGCCCTGCTGGAGGAGCAGAACCTGCTGCATCTGAAGGATGAGATCGCCGGGTCCCTGCCCTACGGCCTGCAGCGCCACCTGGAGATCGCCCGTGCCCTGGCCACCCAGCCCAAGCTCCTGCTGCTGGACGAGCCTGCCGCGGGCATGAACCCCCAGGAGACCCAGGAACTGACGGAATTTATCCACAAGATCCGTAAGGAGTACGACCTGACGGTGCTGATGATCGAGCACCACATGGATCTGGTCATGCAGATCTCCGACCGCATCTACGTCCTGGACTTCGGCAAGCTCATCGCCCAGGGCTCCCCGGCGGAGGTACAAAACGATCCTCGGGTCATCGAGGCTTATTTGGGGGTGGCAGACGATGCTGAAGATTGATGAACTGAAGGTGAGCTACGGCGGCATCGAAGCCGTGAAGGGTATCACCTTTGAAGTGCCCGAGCGGAAGATCGTCACCCTCATCGGGGCCAACGGCGCGGGCAAGTCCACCACCCTGCGCTCCATCGCCGGGCTGGTGAAGCCCGCCCACGGGCGCATCCACCTCCAGGGGGAGGACATCACCGGGCTTTCCCCCGACCGCATCGTGTCCAAGGGCATCACCCTGGTGCCCGAGGGGCGGCGGGTGTTTCCCGACCTCACCGTGCTGGAGAACCTGAAGATCGGGGCCTACCTGCGCAAGGACGACCTCACCGATGACCTCAACTGGGTGTACGACCTGTTCCCCCGGCTGAAGGAGCGCTCCTGGCAGGCGGCGGGCACCCTGTCCGGCGGCGAGCAGCAGATGCTGGCCGTGGGCCGGGCCCTTATGTCCCGCCCCAAGATCATCATGATGGACGAGCCCTCCCTGGGCCTGGCCCCCATCGTGGTGAAGGGCATCTTCGACATCATCCGGGAGATCAATCGCCAGGGCGTCACCGTGCTGCTCATCGAGCAGAACGCCAACATGGCCCTGCGCATCGCCGACATCGGCTACGTGCTGGAGACAGGAAAGCTCACTCTGTCGGGCACGGGCCGGGAGCTGCTCACCAACGAGCAGGTGAAAAAAGCATACCTGGGCTGACAAAGCAAAAACGCCGTCCGCTTGCAGAAGCGGACGGCGTTTTTTATTGTTCCAGAGGAAAGACCTCCAGATAACCTTTTAAATAGTCGATGCGCTGACCGTCCTCCGTGGCGGTGAGCAGATACTGGGCCAGCAGCACGCCCGTGCGGTACTGGGCGGACAGGCGCATCAGGTGGTAGCCCACGTCGCTTTCGTAGTCCCGGTCCACCTTTTCCCGGATGAGGAAGGTGACAAAGCGGCTTTTGGGGGGCTTTTCCCACAAGAGGGGCTGGCCGCTCTCCTTGGTGGTGATGATGCCCCGGCGCTCGCTGGACATGTCCTGGGTGTCAAAAAAGCGCACATAACAGGAGGGGTCCTGGGTATACTGGAGAAGCTTGTCCCCCTCGTGGTAGTCGAAGGGAGCCACCGCGTCAAAGGGCACCGGTTCCTCCTGGTCCCGGGTCTGGAGCAGCTGCTCCACCTGGGTGAGCATGCGCTGCTGGCGCAGGGTGCGCTGGCGCATGGCCTCATAGGCGGCCAGAGCGCGGCTGAGCTCCAGCTGCAGCTGCTGCAGGGCCTGGCGGTGCTCCTCCAGGGTGCGGGTCTGGGTCTGGCGGATCTCCTTGATGGATACTCCAAGCCCCCGGTAGAACATGATGTCGGCCACCCGGATCACGTCCTGAAGGGAGTAGCGCCGGTAGCGGTTGTCCCCCTTGGACACGGAAAAGAGCCCCTGGCTCTCCCAAAACCGCAGCGTGGCGGTCGGAACGTCCAATAACCGGGAAAGTTCGCCAATAGAGAACATTTTTTCCATGATTGCTCCTTGCTGAAAGGCTTTCTTACAATTTTAGCACAATAATGGTTGACATTCAAGTAACTTTAATGTGTATACTTTTCCTCGATACGGGGCGCGCCGGAGGGTAAGGCGGCCTCGATATTTTGCGGCAAGAAGCGAGGAGAGACTATGGAGAAAACAGAAAAGAAGAAGTGGTTCAAAAACTTCAAAATGCCCCACACCTACGTGATTCTGGTGTGCATCATGGTTTTGATGCTGGTTCTCACCCACATCATTCCCGCGGGCGAGTACGACCGTGTGGAGGACCCCGTGTCCGGCAAGATGGTGGTTGTGGACGGCACCTACCATGAGATCGACGTGGATGCCCCCGGCATCTTCGACCTGTTCCTGGCCCTGCAGCAGGGCTACGTGGAATCGGCCAACATCATGTTCCTCATCATCTTCTCCTATGGCTTTGTCTACGTGCTGACCAAGAACGGCACCATGGACAAGGCACTGGGAACCATGGTCAGGAAGGTGGGCAAACGGGTACAGCTGCTCATCCCCATTACCATGCTGGTTCTGGGCGTGCTGGGTTCCACCATGGGTATCTATGAGGAGGTATACGGACTATTCCCAGTGTTCGTGGGAATCTTTATGGCCCTGGGATACGACGCCATCGTAGGCGGCGCCACCATTTTCCTGGGCGTGTCCCTGGGCTATGCCGCCGGTACCACCAACCCCTTCAACATCGCCGTGGCCCAGGATGTGGCGGGCGTGGAGCTCTATTCCGGTATGGGCCTGCGCTGGGCCATCTTCGTGGCCTTTGAGATCCTGGCCATTACCTACCTCATGCGCTACGCCAGCAAGGTGAAGGCCGACCCCACCCGCTCTCTGCTCCACGGCGTGGAGATCGACAGCGTGGAGAGCAAGGGCCTGGAGGATCTGGACGGCGTGAAGATGACCGTGCGCCAGAAGCTGTGTCTGCTGGAGTTCTTCGGCGTCATCGGCTTCCTCACCTACTCCGTGCTGAACCTGGGCTGGTACGTGGATGAGATCGCCGCCCTGTTCCTCATGGCCATGGTGGTGGCCGGCATCATCAGCGGCTACTCCGCCACCGAGATCTGCAAAACCTTCATCGAGTCCACCAAGTCCATGGTGTCCTCCATGCTCATCGTGGGCTTCACCCGCGGCATCACCGTGCTCATGCAGCAGGGCTGCATCACCGACACCATCGTGTACGGTCTGGTGAACCTGCTGGAGGGTACCAGCAAGTATGTGGCCGCCTACGGCATGCTGTTCCTGCAGAACATCATCAAGTTCTTCATCAACGGCTCCACCAGCCAGGCCACCATCACCATGCCCATCATGGCCCCCACCGCCGAGCTGGTGGGTCTGTCCAAGCAGATCGCCGTGCTGGCCTATCAGTTCGGCAACGGCTTTGCCGACTGCTTCTGGCCCACCTCCTGCGCTCTGTGCTGCGGCCTCATGGGCGGCGTGCCCCTGAACAAGTGGTACCGCTTTGTGGCCCCCCTGTTCGGCATGATGCTGGTGCTGGAAGTCATCTTCATGACCATCGCGGTGGCCATCGGCTACTAATTTTGACCAAAAACACATGCACTAAGGGTATGCAAGGGGACCTTCCCCTTCCATATCCTTTTGCGCTGTCCGAGACAGAAAGGAGCTTACACCATGATCATCAAGAACGGTTCTGTCCTGCTCTTTGACCAGGGCGGCTTTGTCACCCGGGACATCCGGGTGGAGGGAGAGAAGATCGCCCTGGTGGCCCAGGAGATCCAGCCCCTGCCCGGCGAGGAAGTGGTAGACGCGGCGGGCTGCTTCGTCACCCCCGGTCTCATCGACGCCCACAGCCACATCTGCATCAGCGAAGAGGGCATGGGCGCGCTGGGCGACGACTGCAACGACTACTCCGGCCCTCTCACCCCCGAGCTGGAGGTGCTGGACGGCATCTATCCCTTTGACCGTGCGGTGGCCGACTCCGTGCGGGCCGGCGTCACCGCTGCCTGCGTCTGCCCCGGCAGCGACGCGGTGGTGGGCGGCGTGTGCACCGCCATCCAGCTCAAGGGCAAGGTGGCCGACGAGATGGTGCTGCGGCGCTACACCGCCATGAAGTGCAGCCTGGGCGAGAACCCCAAGTGCGCCAAGAACGGCTTCACCTCCCGCATGGGCACCGCCTACCACCTGCGCAAGTGCCTGGAGGAGGCCATGGACTACCGCCACAGCAAGGAGGAGGCCATGGAGAGCGGGGCATACTTTAAGCGGGACCTGGGCATGGAGAACATGCTGCGGGTCATCAACCGGGAGATGCCCATTCACGTCCATGTCCACCGCTCCGACGATATCTGCACCGCCATCCGCATCGCCAAGGAGTACGACCTGGACATGGTGCTGGTCCACTGCACCGACGGCATCGCCGTTGCCGACTACCTGGCCGAGAACCCCTATCCTGTCATCGTGGGCCCCGGCATGACCCCCCGCTCCAAGCAGGAGACCTGGAACAAGACCTACGCCACCGCCGGCGTGCTGAGCAAGGCCGGACTGAAGGTGTGTCTCACTGCCGACCACGACGTGACCCCCCTGTACTTCCTCACCGTGTACGCCGGTCTGGCCGTGCGCTACGGCATGGACGAGGTGGAGGCCCTGAAGGCCATTACCCTCAACCCCGCCCAGGTCATGGGCATCGACGGGCGCAAGGGCCAGCTGAAGGAGGGTCTGGACGCCGACATCGTCATCTGGAATAAGCATCCCTTCGCCCACGACGTGGCCGTGGAGCGGGTGCTGCTGAACGGAGCCTGGGTAGAGAACTAAACGATCATATAGAAAGGATCGGTTGAGGGTATGATCGAGCGTGTGAGAGAGAGACTGTCTCGGATCAAAATGCCCCACACCTATGTGCTCCTTACGGGGATTTTGCTGTGTGTGGTGGTGATGACCTACCTCATCCCGGCAGGAGAGTATGACCGGGTGATGGACGCAGCCAGCGGCAGAATGGTGGTTCTGCCCGATTCCTTCCACTATATTGAGGGGATACGGCCAGGGATATTTGACATTTTCCTGGCCCTTCAGCGGGGTTATGTCAGCGCGGCGGACATTATGTTTCTCATTGTGTTTGCCTACGGCTATGTCTATATGCTCACGGAAAACGGCACGCTGAACCGTGCCATCCGGGTGCTGACCCGAAAGCTGGGCAGCCGCACCTATCTGCTGATCCCGGTGTGTATGTTCCTGTTCGGCATTCTGGGGGCCACCCTGGGCATTTTTGAGGAGGTCTACGGCCTCATCTCCGTGTTCATGGGCATCACCGTGGCCCTGGGCTATGACGCGGTAGTGGGCGGCGCGGTGGTCTACGTGGGGGTAGCCACCGGCTTTGCCGCCGCCATTACCAACCCCTTTTCTGTGGGCATCGCCCAGAGTATTGCTGAGCTGCCCATTTCTTCCGGCCTTTGGTACCGGGTGGTCATCTTCCTGGTGTTCCAAAGCGCCTCGGTGTGGTACGTGATGCGCTACGCCAAGCGGGTCAAGGCCGACCCCACCCGCTCCATCATCTATGGGGAGCAGGCGGCGGTGCCTCCCGCCCCCGCGGAGGACGGCGGGGAGATGACCCTGCGGCAGAAGATCTGCCTGCTGCTGTTTTTTGTCACCATCGGCGTGCTGCTCTACGGCACCAGCGCCTGGGGATGGTATGTGGACGAGATCGCCGCCTGGTTTTTGATGATGATGGTGGTCACCGGCATCGCCGGGGGCTACTCCGCCACCGAGATCTGCAAGAGCTTCATCGAGTCCACCCGGTCCATCGTCCCCTCCCTGCTGGTCATTGGGTTTACCCGGGGCATTTTGCTCACCATGCAGGACGCCATGATCTCGGACACCATCGTCTACGGCCTGTCCAAGCTGCTGGGCAGCGGGAACAAGGCCCTGGCGGCGGTGGGCATGCTGTTTTTGCAGAATGTCATCAACTTCTTCATCACCGGCTCCAGCAGTCAGGCCACCATCACCATGCCCATCATGGTGCCTGTGGCCGACATTGTGGGGGTGGGACGGGAGACCGCGGTGCTGGCATATTGCTTCGGCGACGGCTTCTCCGACATGTTCTGGCCCACCGCCTGCGCCCTGCAGTGCGGGCTCATGGGCATCCCCCTGAACAAGTGGTACCGGTTTATGGCCCCCTTGTTCTTCATCATGGTGGTGCTGCAAACCGCCTTTATTGTGATTTCCGCCTATCTATACTGAAAAAGGCCGCGGAGCATTTGCTCCGCGGCCTTTTCTTTTCTTACGCAAGCAGCCAGGTTTTCAGCGCCTCCAGATCGGGGGCGACGAAGGCGCAGGGGTAGGGAAGGAAATCCCCGGCGGGGGTGGTGCCGTTGAGCACGGCGGCGAAGTCCACCCCGGCGGCCTGGGCGGCCTGGGCGTCCAGCACCGTGTCCCCGCAGTAGAGAAATTCCCCGGGCTGCACCTCCATGCGCTCCAGAGCTTTCAGGATGCCCTCGGGGTGGGGCTTGTGGTGGGTGACATCGTAGCTGCCGATGACAAACTCCAGGGTGTCACCCAGCCCCAGGCGGTCCATGATGTACTGGATGGTCTCCCCCGTCTTGGTGCTGACGATGCCAAGGCGCACGCCCTTTTCATGGAGCTGCCGCAGCAGCGTGTCCGCTCCGGGGAACAGGGTGGTCTCCTCCCGCTGGCGGGGCTTGGCCACCTCAAGGAAGTAGGCCCGGAACAGGGCCTGGCGCTGGGGGTCCTGGTCCCCGGTGAGCATGGCGTAGGCATCCTCCAGCAGATAGCCGATGGTGCCCCGCACCGTCTCACGGTCGGGGATGGGGTAGCCCAGACGGGCAAAGGCGGACTGGAAGCCTGCCACGATGGAATCGGTGGAGTCTCCCAGGGTGTAGTCAAAGTCAAAACAGATGGCGCGGTATGGTTTCATGTATGCTCCTTTCCCCCGGGCAGCTGCTTGCGGCCCGAGGCGCTGGGAATGCCCAGCTCGTCCCGGTATTTTGCCACGGTGCGCCGGGAAATGGCGCAGCCCTGCTCCTCCAGCAGCTGGCACAGCTTCTGGTCGGAGAGGGGTTTTCCCTTGTCCTCCTCCTCCACCAGGCGGCTGAGCAGGTCCTTTACCCGGTGCACCGAGGAGCCGCCGCCACCCTCCCGGGAGAAGAAGAAACTCAGGGGATAGACCCCCCGGGCGCACTGCAGGTATTTTTCCCGGATGGCCCGGCTGACGGTGGACTCGTGGATGGACAGATCCCCGGCGATGTCGGCCAGGCGCAGGGGGACCAGGTGGCCGCCGGGGGCAAAGAAGGCCTGCTGGCGGTCCACAATGGCCTGGGCGCAGGAGAGGAGGGTGGAGCGGCGCTGCTCCACCGCCTGGATGGCCCACTGGGCCTGGCGGATCTTTTCGGTGAGGTATTGGCGCACCTCGGCGTCGGCGCTCTGCTTCTGCAGGGCGCAGTAGTAGCCGCTGAGCTGAAGGGAGGGGAGGTAGCCGTCCTGATAGACCACAGTGAGCCCCTGCTCCCCCGCCACCACAGCCAGGTCGGGGACGATGTAGTTGGGGGCCTCCCGCCGGGCAAAGGGGGCGCCGGGGCGGGGGTCCAGGGACTGAATGACCTGCTGGGCCTGGAGCACCTGCTCCTGGGAGATGCCCAGGGCCTGGGCGATGGCGTGGTACTGCCGCTTGCCCAGCCGCTCCAGGTGGTGCAGGGCGATGTCCAGGGCGGGGCCGGTCTCTCCCCGGCGGCGCAGCTGGATGGCCAGGCACTGGGACAGGTCCTGCGCTCCCACCCCCGGCGGGTCCAGGGTTTGGAGCAGGGCAAGGCTCTCCTCTAAAATTCCCAAAGGCAGGCGGCTGGCCTGGGCCAGCTCCTCTAAACCGTCCCGGAGGTAGCCGTCCTCATCCAGACAGGCGGCCAGAAATTGGCCCCCCCGCAGCACCAGGGTGGAGGCCTGGCTGCGCTCCAGCTGGCGGCTGAGATGGAGGACCAGGGTGTCGTCCAGCCCCCCGTCGGTGCCCACCCGGGCCAGCGGGTCCAGCTCCTCCCGGTCGGCGGAGACATACTGGCGGTTCTGGTGGTCGGCGTCAGCCATGGCCTGGAGACGCTGCCACATCTCCTCGCTCTCGTCCCCCTGACCCGTGGGCTCGCTGAGCTCGGCGGCGGGATTGCTCTGCACCAGCTCCTGGATATACTGACCCAGCTCCAGGGTGCTCATTTGCAGGATCTCCATGGACTGGAGCATCTGGGGGGTCAGTTTCAGCGTCTGTTTCAGGGACAGCTCCAGATTCATGGCGACTTCTCCTCCCGTCAAAAAATTACCCACAAAAAGGAAAAATTGTGACAAAGCGACAAGAGAAGTATAGCACAAACGGGAGAAAAGGGCAATGGCAGACAAAAAAAGAGGGCTGAGCGCCCCATTTCCCTCCATTCCGGCCCAAGGCGCTCCGGGGGGCGTTTTTTTGCTGGTGATGGCGGCCATCATCTCGGAAAAAGTCCACCTCAGCGTGGCCGCCCTGGCAGGGGCGGTGGTGCTGCTGCTCACCCATGTGCTCACCGTTGATACGGCGGCGGAGTATGTGGACCTCAACACCATCGGCGTGCTGGTGGGGATGATGCTGTTTGTGGCCGTGGTGAAAAGCTCCGGTCTCTTTGAGTACATCGCCATCCGCTCGGCCAAGCTGACCCGGGGCCAGCCCATGGCCATCCTGGCGGTGTTCACCGTCATCACCGCGGTGCTCTCCGCCTTTCTGGATAACGTGACCACGGTGCTGCTCATCGGCCCCATGACCATCGCCATTACCCAGATCCTGGAGGTCAACCCCGTGCCCTTTCTGTTTTCCCAGATTTTGACCTCCAACGTGGGCGGCACGGCCACCCTCATCGGCGACCCGCCCAACATCATGATCGGCAGCGCCGCGGGCTGAGCTTTGCCGACTTTATCGTGAACACCGGACCGGTGGTGGTGGTGATCCTGGCGGTCTTTGTGGGCATCTTTGCCCTGATGTACCGGGGCGGCCTGCATGTTGAGAGCGAGAACATGGAAAAGGTTATGTCCCTGGACGAAAAGCTGGCCATTGTGCTGCTGCTGTGGGCCTCCGCCCTCATCTCCGCCTTTTTGGACAACATCCCCTTTGTTGCCACCCTCATCCCCATGATCCAGACCATGCAGCAGGGGGCATGGATGTGCAGCCCCTGTGGTGGGCCCTGTCTCTGGGCGCCTGCCTGGGCGGCAACGGCAGCCTTATCGGCGCCAGCGCCAACGTGGTGCTGGCCGGGGTCAGCGCCAAGAACGGCTATCCCATCACCTTTATGGGCTAGCTGAAGAAGGGCTTCCCCATGATGCTGCTGTCGGTGGCCATTTGTACCGTCTATCTGCTGATTCGATTCGCGTGATGGAAAGGGAGGAAGGGTTATGAACCAAAATACCGTAAGTGGTGATATTGTAGACTTAAAGCTCAATCAAATGGGCGCTACCCAGATCACCAAGCTGCGCAGCAACATGTATATCGTGGATTTCACCCTGGAAAACGGAATGGAGATCTCCTACGTTTTCAACATCACCAAGCATGACAAGTACTTCTTGCAGCGCATGCGGCCCTACGCCATGGTCCAGGGCAAGTATGCCAACACCAAGGAGATCACCCAGTTCATCAAGGAGGACCTGCGCCGCTTCCGCACCGCGGAGCACAGTACCAACTTTGAGGAATTCGTGGACATCTCCCGCAAGGGCGTTCAGCTGTCCCAGGAGCTGGAGAACCTGTTTCTCCACTACAACGTGGATAAAGTCACTTTGGATGAGATGAACGGCACCCTGAGCCGGATGATGATGCACCTGGAACAGCTGCAAAAGCAGCTGCCCCCCGTGGTGCCCGAGCCCTGCCGCAAACAGAAAAACGATTGAAAAAACGCCCGCCTGCAAAAATTGTAGGCGGGCGTTTTTTATTCTTCCGCAAAGTAGGGGGCGCTGAGTCCCGTGAGGGTGCTGATGGTTTTGCTCTGGATGAGGTAGATGATGGGGTCCTCGTCCAGAAGGGCGTACCAGGCGCTGCCCGTCTCGTCCAGGGCACCCAGGGTGAGGGTCATGGTCTGGCCGTCGCCGTAGGACACGGTGAGCACCCCGGTGGGGTCGTCCAGACCGCAGTCGGTTCTGGTCTGGGCCTGGCCGTGGTAGTCGTAGCAGCCGGAGAAGCTCAGCTGAGACATCTGGGCCATGAGACTGATGAAGTCGGCGTTGCTCTGGTCCACCTCCACGCCGTTGGCCAGCCACACCTGGGTGGTTTCGGTTTCAGAGTCGGCGGAGCTGTCCGTGCTGGCGTCGCCGCTGTCTGTCTCAGCCTCCACCGTCTCGCATTCCAGAGTGAGGTTTGCCTGGGCGGAGGTCCAGGTGAGGGAGGTGATGTTGTCCTGGCTGAGGGCGGGGAACTGGGCCAGGGCCATGAGGTCGTCCAGGGTCACATCCAGGGCGGTGGGCAATTCGGTGGAGATGGTGTACACCGTGTCCTCCTGGCCCGACACCTGGGCGTAGTAGTAGCTGTCAAAGGCGTCCCCCACCAGCAGGGAGAAGGTGTCCGTCCCGTCGGAGAGGGTGAGGGTCAGCTGGGGGTCATCCAGGCCGTAGGAGGAGAGCCCCTCAGGGTCGGAGATGGTGCGCACCGCCGTGAGGGAGAGGGCCTGGCTCACCAGGCTGTCCAGGGCGTCCTGGTCGGCGGGGAAGTCGGGGTCGTCGGTGCGCTGCCAGCCCTCCTCCTGGGACTGGGTAAAGGAGAAGTCCCCGTTCTGGTTGGTAAAGGAGAAGGAGGTGGCCTGGGTCAGGGTGGTGAGGTGGACGGCGTCGTCCGCCTCAGCCTGGCGCTGGTTCCACAGGCGCAGGGCGGCATAGCCGGCGGCGCACACCGCCACCGCCGCCCCCAGGAGCACCAGGGTGCGGGTCTGTCGGGTCATAGCTTCCTCCTTTTCAGCCAGAAGATGAAGCCGGCCAGCAGGATGCCCAGGGGCAGGATCACGGTGAAGCAGGTGCTCCACAGGCCGGGATTCTGGAAGGTGTCATAGGTGACGGAGAGGCTCTTGGCGGAGATGGACAGGTTGTCTACCCCCTCCAGGGCGGCGGTGATGGCGTTGAGGAAGAGGGTCTGGTTGGCCAGACTGGGGTAGTTGGTAAGAATGTCACCGCTGATGAAGCTGCTGCTGCCAAAGACGGTGAGCCGTCCCCCGTCGTCCCCCTCAGACACCGCGCCCAGCAGGTAGGTGCCATTGGTCTGGGTGCCGTCCTGGGTGACGGCCAGGGCCTGGGCGGTGGTGGAGAGGATGGGGGTGACCGTCCAGCTGTCCTCCTCCCCGGCGTCCAGGGACAGGAAGCCACGGGAGTACTCCAGCATGGTGAGGGCGGCGTTGTCCAGCCCGTCGGCCAGGCCGCAGGACAGGTTCAGCTGGCCGCACACCGAGAAGGCGGAGCCCCGCTGGGGGTAGTAGCTGCCCGGGTCGGCGATGTAGCCCTCCACCAGGTCCAGTCCCCGGCCGGAGAGCAGGGATTCCCAGTTGGGCAGCTCGTCCAGGGTCTCTCCCGCCAGGAAGACCATCTGGCCGCCGCCGGACAGGTAGGTCTCAAAGAGTTCCAGCTCGTCGGCGGACAGGTCGCTGGCCGGGGCGTTGACGATGAGTACGTCGCAGTCCTCAGGAATTCCGGTGAGGGCGGGAGTGACCGTGGACAGGGTCAGGTTGGCCTTTTCAATGGCCTGGACCACGGGGTCGGACAGGTCGGTCTCGCCGTGGCCGGAGACGGTGTACACCTTGGCGCTGGTGTCCCCGGTGACGTAGTTCACGGCGGAGGTGAGCTGGCCCTCGGCGTCAAAGCTGTCCTCCGTCACGGAGAAGTAGTTGGTATAGGTGTAGGTGATAATGTCGGAGTAGGGGATGGAGCGGGATTTTCCCGTGGCCTCACACCGGACCACCAGGCTGTCCGAGTCGGCCTCATAGGCGCTGGCCTCCTCGGGGTGGGCCACCGGGTCCACATAGGTGAGGGACAGGTGGCTGGACAGGGCGGTGTAGCGGTCTAAGAACTTGGTGATGCGGGCGTCGGTGGCGCCCTCCTCGGCCAGCACCACGATCTCCACATCCTGGTCCAGGGTGGATAAGAATTCCCGGGAGGTGTCGGAGATCTCGTAAAGGCCGTTGTCCGTAAGGTCAAACTCCAGCCAATTGGAGGGCAGCTGGCCCACGATCAGATTAAAAAGGATCACCAGGGCCAGAGCCAGCAGGCTCACGCCGGCCAGATAGCCGCCGCGGCCCAAGGAGCGTTTCTTTTTGGGTCGTTTCATCCAGAAATCCCTCCTTTAAGCCCAGCGGCGCTTCTGCAGCGTCTGGACGGTCAAAAATAGAAACAGAGCACTCAGGGACACATACAGGGCCAGGCCGCCCAGGTCGAACATGCTGTACTCCGCGAAGTTCTGAAAGGTCTGGGTAAAGGAGAAGGCGGACAGCAGGGAACTGAGGGCGGAAGGCAGAAAGCTGATGAGGTCGTCCCACAAAAACAGCACCAGCAGCACGGCAAAGGTGCTCACCGCGGCGATGATCTGGCTCTCGGTGAGGGAGGAGAGGAACATGCCGATGGCGATGAACACGCAGCCCATGAGGAAGAAGGCCAACAGGCAGGCGTAGTCGGACAGCAGCCGGGCCTCCCCGTTCATGGCGATGATGAGGGGGCAGAAGGCGCACAGGGCCAGGGGGATGAGAAAGACGGTGGCCATGGCGAAGAACTTGCCCAGCACCACCCCGGTGAGGGTGACAGGGGAGGTGAGCAGCAGCTGGTCGGTGCGGCTGCGCCGCTCCTCGGCCATGGACTTCATGGTGAGCAGGGGCATGGCGAACATGAGGATGGTCATGAGACTATATAAGGTGTAGGAGAACTGGGGCAGGCCGCCGTACACGTTGTAGGCCATAAAGTAGATGCCGGTGAAGAACACCAGCACGGCCACAAAGACATAGCCGATCATGGAATTGAAATAGGAGTTCAGCTCCCGCTTGTAAATGGCGATCATGTGCCTTCCTCCTCTCCGGCGTCCTGGGCCTGGTCATCGCTGGTGAGCTTCAGGAACATCTGCTCCAGGGTCATGGCGTCCCGGCGCAGCTCCAACAGGGGCACCTGCTGCTGAGAACAGGCGGAAAACACCGCCAGGCGCAGGTCGGCACCCTCCTGGGGCTCCAGGCGGAAGCGCACGGCCCCCTCCTCCCGGCTGGGCAGGGGGGTGAGGGCGGCCAGGCCGGGCAGGGGAGCGAGCAGGGCGCGGCCCCGCTCCCCGTCGGTGAGGAGGGTGACCTCCAGGGCGGGGGCCCCGGCCAGGGTGCGCTCCAGCTCCTCCGGGGCTCCGGCGGCCACCTTGCGGCCGTGGTGGATGATGAGCAGGTGGTCGCACACCTCCTGCACCTCGGAGAGGATGTGGGAACTGAGGATCACCGTGTGTTCCCGGGCCAGCTGGCGGATGAGCTGGCGCATCTCCAGAATCTGCTTGGGGTCCAGGCCCACCGTGGGCTCATCCAGAATGAGCACCTTGGGGAAGCCCAGTAGGGCCTGGGCCAGGCCCACCCGCTGGCGGTAGCCCTTGGACAGGTTGCGGATCAGGCGCTCCCGCACCCTGTCCGTCCCCGTCATCTCGGTCACCCGGTCCAGCTGATCCTCCCGCTGGTCCCGGGGCACCTTTTTCAGCCGGGCGGCAAAGAGCAGGTACTCCTCCACCGTCATGTCGGGGTAGAGGGGGGGCTGCTCGGGCAGATAGCCCATGGCCGCCTTGGCCTTCTCCGGCTCCTGGGTGATGCTGTGCCCGTCAATGAGCACCTCGCCCTCCATGGGGCCCAGGTAGCCTGTCATCAGGTTCATGGTGGTGGATTTTCCCGCCCCGTTGGGGCCCAGAAATCCGAAAATCTGGCCGTCTGGCACGGTAAAGCTGAGATGGTCCACCGCCAGGCGGCTGCCGTAGCGCTTGACCAGTCCGCGTACTTCGATCACAGGACAGACCTCCTTGCAACGTTCAATCAGTCCCCATGGTAGCCTGCCCACCTGAAAGTTTCCTGAAAGAGTGGTAAACAATTTGTAAAGGGGAGCGGGGGTTGACTCTTGTCACAAAACAGGGGCCAGGTTATAATGGGAGAAAGGTTAAAACTCACAAAATACCTGACGGGAGGGACCCCCTATGTCCAAACGAATCCTTGCCGCCCTGCTCCTGATGCTGGCCCTGTCCCTGTGCGCCTGCGCAGGGAAAGAGACGCCGCCGGAGGCCTCCTCCCAGCCCCCGGCTGTCTCCGTCATCGCCCCGGAGCCTGAGCCCGAGCCGGAACCGGAGCCCCTTCCCTACGTGAACCCCCTCACCGGAGAGGGCTGCGAGACGGACATCGGACGGAACCGGCCCATTGCCATCATGCTCAACAACCTGAAAAAGGCCCTGCCCCAGCTGGGGGTGTCCCAGGCGGACATCATCTACGAGGCACCGGCGGAGGGTGGCATCACCCGCATGATGGCGGTGTTCCAGAGTGTGGAGGGCGTGGGCGACCTGGGTTCGGTGCGCTCGGCCCGGGACTACTACGTCTCCCTGGCCCTGGGCCACGACGCGGTGTTCCTCCACGCCGGGGGCAGCCCCCAGGCTTACTCCGCCATCAAGAACTGGGGCGTGTCCGCCCTGGACTGCGTCAATGGCCCCTATGAGGGCACCCTGTTCTGGCGGGACAGCTGGCGCAGAAAGAACATGGGCCTGGAGCACAGCGTGCTCACCTCAGGGGACACCATCCAGGAGCTGCTGCCCACCTACTCCCGCCTGCGCCTGGAGCGCAAGGAGGGCTGGCGGCAGGACCTCATCTTCCTCCCCGAGGGGGAGAAGGCCCAGGGAGAGGCGGCCAGCCGCCTGGAGGTCACCTTCTCTACCTATAAAACCGGCGTGTTCACCTACGAGGAGGACACCGGCCTGTACGCCGTGGAGGAGTACGGCGCCCCCTATGTGGACGGCAACACCGGGGAGCAGGTGAAGGTGAAAAACGTGCTGGTGCTGTACACCGACGTGTCCTCTGTGGCGGGAGACACCGCCGGGCGGCTGAAGGTGCGCACCACGGGCACCGGAAAGGGCCTGGCCCTGTGCGACGGCACGGTGCGGGAGATCACCTGGTCCAAGAGCAAGAATTCCAGCCCCCTGACCTACTACACCACCGACGGCCAGCCCCTGCAGCTGGGGGTGGGCAGCAGCTATGTGAACATCGTCAAAAATTCCGCCGACGTCAGCGTGACCTAAAGGAGGACGCCATGGAGCTGTACTTATTTTCCACCCCCTTGGGGGAGATGGGCCTGGGGGAGAAGGAGGGCGCCATCACTGCCCTGTACCTCCCCGGCCGTCCCGTGCCCCGGCTTATTTCCCGCCCCACCCCGCTGCTGGAGGAGGGGCGGCGGCAGCTGCTGGAGTATCTGGCGGGGGAGCGGCAGATCTTCGATCTGCCCCTGGCCCCGGCGGGCACCCCCTTCCAGCGCGCGGTGTGGCAGGCCCTGCAGACCATCCCCTACGGCCAGACCCGCAGCTATGGGGACATCGCCCGCCAGATCGGGCGGCCCAAGGCATTCCGGGCCGTGGGCATGGCCAACCACGAAAACCCCATTCCCATCTTCATCCCCTGCCACCGGGTGGTGGGCTCTGACGGCTCCCTCACCGGCTACGCCGGGGGCCTGGAGCTGAAAAAGGCCCTGCTGGGGCTGGAGGGCAGCTTTAACTAAGGGATTTTACCCCCATTTTACGGAAAGCCTGGGGAAGAACCTTGAATTTTTGCGGAAAACTGTGCTATACTTTCTCTTGTATGACGATTCATCCGGCCCGGAGCCGGTGGGAAAGGATGTGAGGACCATGAAAACACGAAGTTTTCGCCCTGGCGGGGAAGAAAGCTGCTGCAGGCGCCGGAAGGCGGCTGGGTGGGACATGGTCTCCATCCGCCGCCAGGAAGGATAATGAGGGAGCGGGACCCTGGGTCCTGTCTCCCCGCCTTTGCTTGCCGCAGCCACAGGCCCGCCCGGTCCTGTGGCTTTTTTCGCCTGTTTTTCGGGAAGGATTTCTGAGGGGGGAACGGAAGGATGCACGAAAATTACGACCTGGACCTGCTGCTGGAGCTGGTCCGGACCCGTCAGCTGCGCCGCCTGCGGGAGCTGCTGGACGACATGAACGAGGTGGACATCGCCGAATTTCTGGACGAACTGGGACCGGAGGAGACGGTCCTGGTCTTTCGTCTGCTGCCCAAGGAGATGGCCGCCGAGGTATTCACCGAGCTGGAGGACTCCGACGACCAGGAGCGGCTCATCAACGCCCTGAGCGATAAGGAGCTGCGGGAGGTGCTGGACGAGCTGTACCTGGACGACACCGTGGACGTCATCGAGGACATGCCCGCCAACGTGGTCAGCCGTATTCTGCGCAACACGGATTCCTCCACCCGCAGCCAGATCAACCAGCTGCTGAACTACCCCAAGGACTCGGCCGGTTCCATTATGACCACCGAGTACGTCTACCTCCACCCCAACGCCACCGTGGAGGAGTCCTTTGCCCGCATCCGGAAAGTCGGTATGGACAAAGAGACGGTGTATACCTGCTACGTCACCCAGAACCGGGTACTGCTGGGCGTGGTCACCGTGCGGCGGATGCTGCTGAGCAGCTATGACACCCGCATTGGCGACATTATGGAGACCAACGTCCTGTCCGTGAACACCCACGAGGACAAGGAGGACGTGGCCCAGTTACTCAACAAGTACGACCTGTACGCCCTGCCCGTGGTGGACGGGGAGAACCGGCTGGTGGGTATCATCACCTTCGACGACGCCATGGACGTTATCGAAGAGGAGACCACCGAGGACATCGAGAAGATGGCCGCCATCCTGCCCTCCGACAAGCCCTACCTGAAAACCGGCGTCATGGAGACCTGGAAGGCCCGCATCCCCTGGCTGCTGCTGCTCATGCTGTCGGCCACCTTCACCGGCATCATCATCACCAGCTTTGAAAGCGCCCTGGCCGCCTGCGTGGTGCTCACCTCCTTTATTCCCATGCTGTCGGGCACCGGCGGTAACTCGGGCTCCCAGTCCTCGGTGGCGGTGATCCGCGCCCTGTCCCTGGACGAGATCGAGTTTTCCGACATGATCCAGGTGGTCTGGAAGGAGATCCGGGTGGCCGTGCTGTGCGGCGTGTGCCTGGCCTGCGCCAACTTTGTGAAAATGATGATCGTGGACCGCTGGCTCATGCACAACCCCGAGGTCACCCCCATGGTGGCTCTGGTGGTGTGTCTCACCCTGGTGTTTACCGTCCTGTGCGCCAAGGTGGTGGGCTGCACCTTGCCCATGTGTGCTGAGAAGATCGGCATTGACCCGGCGGTGATGGCTTCCCCCTTCATCACCACCATTGTGGACGCCCTGTCCCTGCTCATTTACTTCTTCATCGCCACCCGTCTGCTGGGAATTTAAAGCCCAAAATGCTCCGCCCGCCGCGTCTCTGGAAGCGGCGGGCGGTTTTTGTTTGGCTGGAATTGTCTGGTTGTGGGTTTCGTGGAAAAAACACCTGTGGACATAAAAAATTCATGGTAAATTTATTTTTCAAATGGGGGCAACTATGCTATAATGTCCATAATACCACCATTCTGCCATAATTTCCGGCCAAAGGGCCGGAGATCGGCCCAAGAGAGAATCAATTGGGAGGGGTCCTGATGAAGCAAAAGATCACCGTTTCCATCGCCGGCCAGGAGTATACCATGGTGGCCGAAGAGGACGAGGCCTATGTCCAGCGCTGCGCCGCCATGGTAGACAGCCAGGTGCGGGAGGTCATGGGAGGCGCCCGTCTGGGCCTGTCCGACGCGGCAGTGCTGGCCGCCATGAACATCGCCGACCAGTTCTACCGGGAGCAGGACGCCAGCGAGAACCTGCGCCGCCAGATCAAGGACGGTCTGGATGAAAATGCCAAGCTGAAAATGGAGCTGTCCGAAGCCAAGCGGGAGATTTTCAAGCTCCAGAGCCATAAGGGATAAAACGAAAGTATGTGACCTGTGGGGGGAGAGGCGCTGGGCCCATTGTCCGGTGGCCGCCCCTCACGGTTCGCTGTGAATACCAGGAGGAAGTCATGTTGGAGCTACTAGCCCCGGCCGGCTCCATGGAGTCGGTCCAGGCCGCGGTCCAGAACGGTGCGGACGCCGTGTACCTGGGCTTCGGCGACTTTAACGCCCGCCGCAACGCCAAGAATTTCACCCGGGAGCAGGCGGAGCAGGCGGTTTCTTATTGCCATCTTCGGGGGTGTAAGGTCCATCTGACCCTGAACACCCTGCTCACCGACCGGGAGCTGCCCGGCGCCGCCGAGGTGGCCCGCCAGGCCAGCGACATGGGGGTGGACGCCGTCATCGTCCAGGACCTGGGTGTGGCCCGCATGGTGCGCCAGGTGGCCCCCGATCTGCCCATGCACGCATCCACCCAGATGACGGTGCACTCCCTGGACGGAGTGAAGCGGTGCGCCGACCTGGGCTTTACCCGGGCCGTGCTGTCCCGGGAGCTGAGCCGGGACCAGATCGAATATATCTGCCTGCATTCCCCCATTGAGATCGAGACCTTCGGCCACGGGGCCCTGTGCATGTGCTACTCCGGCCAGTGCTACTTTTCCTCCGTTATCGGGGGACGCAGCGGCAACCGGGGCCTGTGCGCCCAGCCCTGCCGCCTGAAATACGGCTGGAATGGCCGGGCGGACCAGTACCCCCTGTCCCTGAAGGACATGTCTCTGGCCAGCTACCTCCAGGATCTGAAGAAGATGGGGGTGGCCTGCCTGAAGCTGGAGGGCCGCATGAAGCGCCCCGAGTATGTGGCCATTGTCACCGGCGTCTATGCCCGTGCCCTGAAGGAGAACCGGGAGCCCACGCCCGAGGAGATGGCCCAGCTCCAGGCGGCCTTCTCCCGCCAGGGCTTTACCCAGGGCTATTTCCTGGACCGGAAGGGGCCCGACATGTTCGGTACCCGCCAGGAGGAGGAGCCTCCCCGGGAGCTGTACGCCCAGGCCCGCGCCACCTATGAAAACGGGGAGAACCGCAAGGAGCCCGTGCGCATGTACGCCATGCTCCGCGCCGGCGAGCCCGCTCAGGTGGCCGCCGAGGACGCCCTGGGCCATGTGGCCCG
>JABLTR010005107.1_pt1 | contig 31928 bp, 35 predicted proteins | sample 7160071 | NCBI WGS metagenome assembly JABLTR01 (sample SAMN14651230, study PRJNA627086) | human gut metagenome | isolation source: feces | host: Homo sapiens | reverse complement strand
CCGCAGGCCGCTGGAAAGTCCTGTGTAGATGAGGGGGAGTGCGCCCAACTGTTCCGCCGCGTTCAGGTACCGCTGGAGCTGCCCCAGGCGCAAAGGGGCTGTTTTATATGCTTCTGCTTGCGGTTCTCGGCAGAGTCGTACTGGATTGTAGGGAATGCGCTGGTCACGGGCTGCTTCATCCATACAGCGCCGCAGGAGCAGATGGACACACCAGACGCTTCTGGCGCTGAGTCCCTGGCTCCGCAGGCTGTCATAGAAACTGGTGACGGAGTCTTCGGTCAGCTCCGCCAGCCGGATATCCCCGATTCCGGGGAAGATGTGGCGGTAGATCAGGTTGTGGTATCCGCCCACGGTGCTGCCGCTCCATCTGCCCTGGTTCTCGCAGAACCAGCGGTCGCACCACTGGCCTACCGTGTAATTGTTTTCGTTCTGCATATCGTCGCCTCCTTTTGGCAAACGAACAATACCACATAAAGAGGGAAATAGCCACCACTTTATCGCCCAGCGTATGCCTCTGTTGTCTTTGTTGCAGCGGCATGGTAGAATGAAATAACTTTGGGGAGGCAGCCATTGATTTGTGTGGAAACGGGCTGTGCTCAGGCTGCTGGCGGTAAGGGCTTTATTCTTTGTTTATGCGGCGCAATTCCTGCGCCGCTCCTCTGTGGTAATTTGCCCTGCCATTGCCCCTCAAGCCGGGCGGAATATCTTTTAATACACAGAATCCAATCCCACACAAATCCCAAAAGACGAAAGGGTTTCTTGAAACAAGCAGGGCAAAAGAGTGTTAAAGAGGAACTGCCCAAGCAGAGGAAAGGGCCAAAGAGGGCGGTAAAGTGCCAACTGAAGGTTCCGACACACATTTGGGAGCAAGATGCCGGGAGTTCGAGTCTCCCCACTCGGACCAAAACTCCGTAAAATCTTTTGATTTTGCGGAGTTTTTCTTTGTTTTTGTTGCAAAATACACTCAAACACTTCCCGGTGGGGAAACTCGCTTCTTCAAAGGCAGAAAAAGCGTGTCTGACGACCGGCTTTCTTCCGCTTTTCTTGCTCCAGCATTGCGATCTGAGCAGTTTATTGGCAGATAACCCGCTTTGAATCGTACAGAATTCAAAGCGGGTTATCTTTGTTTATAGCATGTTAAAAATTGACACACTTGGAATATCACCTCTTTTCGGCGGTCTGGAAAAGTGTTCGTTTTCGGGAAAAGGCGGCCTCTATGCCGCCCGGACACTCTGGAGGGGAAAAACACTTTTCGGCTGATTGCGGCGAGGGAAACATTGGATTTTCGACTCCTTTTGGGGCAATTCCAAGCATGATAAAAACCATAGGCATTGGCCAATGGCTTTTATACATCATAATCTCTTTATGCTTGATGCGTTATTTGATTGCCCCTATTAGAAACCAATGATATAATATGATTGTAAAAACTTTCCTTGTGTCAAAGCAAATTTATACTTATGGATAAATAGAGTTCACACTATGAGATTACAGAAAGAGTGATTGATAAGTATGAGATATTCAGAAAGCGTTTTACAATCTTGGACATCTCCACTTTCTCAAACTGAAGAGCAGCGTGTAGAAAATACTGTGCGCATGATCAGAGAGGCAGTTACATCATATTTTAAATTATCAGATTGCAGTATGAGTATTTTTGCGCAAGGATCTTACGCCAATAATACAAATGTCAGACAAAATAGTGATGTAGATATATGTATAATGTCTACATCGACAGTTTTCTGTAATTATGTTGAAGGTAAGACCGATAAAGACTATGGATACACTCCAGGGACTATTTCTTTCTATGATTATAAGGCTTATATCATTGAGGCCTTAAAGAATAAATTTGGAGCGGCTGCGATTACCATTGGAAACAAGTGCGTTAATATCAAAGCAACAAGTGCGTTAATATCAAAGCAAATAGTTATCATGTAAACGCCGATGTGGTCCCGGCTTTTCAGTATAGAGATTTTAAAATTATTAACAGCATTAATCCTCAGAAGTATATCGAGGGAATTAAATATCTTTCCAGCACTGGAGAACAAGTCATTAACTATCCAAAAGATCATATAGAAAATGGAAAACAAAAAAATATAGATACCAACCATGAATACAAAAAACTCGTACGAATCATGAAGCATATTCGCAACGAAATGGTTGATAAAGGGATTGTGAACGGCGATAAAATTACATCTTTTCTAATTGAATGTCTCATTTGGAATTTACCAAATGATATAATCACAAACAGTAATACGTTGGCAGGTACTGTTCAAAAATCCATCGCTTATTTATGGAATAAAATTAACGATAACCAGCACAAAGAATGGGGCGAAGTCAGTGAAAGACTATATCTGTTTCATTCTAACCGAAAATGGACTGCTGAAGAAACAAAAAGTTTTTTATCTGACATGTATAATTTCTTGCAGTTTGGATGAGGAAAACCTATGAATGAAAATATCAAAAAATTTATTAGCATTAGTTTATGGGTTGCAGCCATTCTTTTGCTAATTCGCTGCTTTATTTCATGGGCCGATTTAAAAAGTATGTTTGAAAGCCGAAATCTTAGTAATCTCTGCTATAACCTTTTTGGGTTTATTGGGGAAGCCATCGGCATAACCGGAATTATAATGGCAGTGTTTAATAAATGGGCCTGGCGTTGGAAGTGGCTAAGATGGACTCACAGTATTCCCGTACTTTCTCAAAAATATAGCGGAATATTTACATCTGATTATGATCAAATAGAGCGATCAGGATCTTTAACTATTAATCAGACATTTTTATCTGTAAACATACAATTTAGGACATCTGAAAGCAGCATTCGAAGTTTAACCGCTTCATTTAGCTTGTTAAATGGAGTGCAATATTTAATTTATACTTATCAAAATGATCCAAGAGGAGAAATTCAAGATCAAAGTCCTATGCATTACGGAACTGCAATGTTAAATGTCACAAACTCTTTGGAATTAGAAGGAAACTATTTTACAGGAAGAAAGACGAGAGGCTCTATGAGCTTTAGCGCAATAGCATAAAATTTCAGATATATTTTTTGACTTGCCTTGCTATACAGAATTGAACCGATTGGATATATTGCTTTTAATGCAAAAATCGTGTCATAGTGATGAATCCTATGACACGATTTTTATCAATTTAAATTTCTACTTCCTCCATCTTCATCTAATCCTCAAAGGACTTTCTGGAGATGCGGATCATGTTGCCGATACGGGAGAAGGGGTGTCTTTGATATGCAAAATGAATCGGGTAATCTATTTTGTAGAGAGCGCACGAAAATCACCCCCTGATATCAACGCAGAGGGTGATTTTTGCGATATTCCGCACTATCCAATGAAATCAGGAGCGGCCAATAGATTCTTGATCTGCTGGGCCATTATAGCTTTGCGCTGCTTATAAAACTCTTCGAAATGATCGAATTCCAGTGGGACATTTTCCGGGATCAATGCCTGCAAATAAAAATCTTCTCTTTGCTTTTCGTTCATGTCATTACAATAATCGAGCAGAGACATAGTTGATTTACTGCCGTTGCTTCTGCCTTCCAGCAGTTGAAGATTTGGCAATCGATTTCGAAGAGATCTCCATCGTTTCCATTCGTCAATGGATATGGCGGGTGGCTTGCTTTCAGAAAAGCGGCTTTCCGGATGAAGATGGTCCTGTTCATAGCGATAAGCGCTGCTTACCCAGTCCAGACCCAGGTAATATAGCACCTCACCTGCTACACGGCTGCCTTTCTCTGCATTCAATACATCCTCTATACGACCATCTGTAACCCGAAGTTCGCCAATCAAATCCAACATATCCACAGTGATTTCATAGTTATTGTTGTTGATATAATTTTTCATCTGCTGCAGTTTGCTGGTGGTACCGGATTGGAAGTAAGTAAAGAAGATTGCACGAGTCAGATAGGCCAGGATAGCTTCTTTGTTCTGCGCATAATCATTGTTCCAGTAAATAAAGTAGATGATTGGCAGCAACACGTTCCAACTGCCAGAAAACCGGCTCATATCGATTCGCAAGTCTTTTAGTAATGTCGCCAAGCGATTGAGTGTTACCTTAAAATCGCTCCAGTTGTTTTTTAAATCTTCTGCAACCTTTTTTGTAATATTGGATTTTACCACATCGCCGTACAGCATTAGAGCCGTTCGGATAATAAAGTCTGTACCAAAGTGCGCATACGCTCCCACAAGCAACTTTCCAAATTCAGTTTTTGCGCTGGGCCAATATGCTTCCAAAATAGACATGGTAATTTCAGACTTTTTCAATGCTCGGCCACCACTGTTAAAGCGAACGAACATCTCCAGCGCATCGTCTTGAGACATGTCTTTGATTTCCGTATATCGAATCAGTTTTTCAACAAATATTTTGCGGTATAGCTTATTTAGAATTGCTCTGGCGTATTCTTTGCTGTCTGCCGGAACATTGGCGATGGCATCCTCAATTGCTCTTTCGCGAGTCTCTTCACTTTGGAACTTTGGTGCAAGAATATTCCTTACTTCAAACTGCGTGGGGCTGAGCCTACCGATTTTATCGCTGAAACGAATATCGAATTTCTTACTGTTATATTCTTCTTCATCGACATCGATTTTGTGTTTGTTCAATTCGATAAGCAATTTCGTCATGATGATATTTCCAGTTTTTTTGCGGGCATAATTCGGCCGAATACTGGTTTCGCCGTATAATGATACCAACAATGATGTCAATCGTTGCTGCCCATCCAAAACAGCAGTATCCGAAAATTTGGTATTTATACTCATCAACTCATAATCGGCGCCATCTGCCTGTTTCTTGCTGTCAAAGGTAACTCTGGAGCGGAAATTACAAAAGAATGTATCCCAGCTAACATTCGAATCATCAACATGCCAAAACAAAAATGTAGCGATGGGGTAGTCCAAAAGAATAGAGTCCCACAATTTTTCTATTTGGCTCATGCTCCAAACGAACTGTCGTTGGAATGCTGGCATTACATATTTTCCCTCTTTAATCCCATTAAGCGCTTCATATATCGTAATACTTTCATCATGGAGCCGACTCATATGTGCGACCTCCTATCTCCACCGGAAATTGTTTTATTTTACCATGTCGTGCTACATAATACAACTAATGCAACCAACCATTATGAATAATATCCACGTAAACATCTGCAATAGCCCAAATTTGTTTCCGTTCAAGATATGCCTCCTGGTAGGAAATACTTTTCGAAGCAAAATCTGAAATCCATGATATAATGGTAACACATAATCACAATAGGAGGCATTGCTATGCGCAAGAATTTTGGAGCCAAGCCCTGGACCTACCCCCAGCCGGTCTTTATCCTGGCCACCTACAATGAGGACGGCACCCCTGACGCCATGAACGCGGCCTGGGGCGGAATAAGCGAGGATAAAGAACTGAGCATGTGCATCAGCGAAGGTCATAAAACTACCGCCAACATTCTGGCCCGCAAGGCCTTTACCGTGAGTATGGCCACGGCAGAACAGGCGGTGGCCTGCGACTATGTGGGCATCGAGTCCGGCAACCAGGTGGCGGACAAGGTGGCAAAGGCCGGCTGGCACACCACCAAGTCAGAATTTGTGGATGCGCCCCTCATCGACGAGCTGCCCATGGCGGTGGAGTGCCGCCTGGTGAGCTACGACCCGGAGAGCTGTCGCCTGGTGGGCGAAATCGTCAATGTGAGCGCCAACGAGTCCGTGCTGGACGAGGACGGGAAAATCGACCCGGACAAGCTGCGGCCCATCACCTTTGATCCCATTCACCACACATACCGGGTACTGGGCGAGAAGGTAGGCAACGCATTCCAGGACGGCGCCAAGCTGAAGTAAAGACTGGATTTTATCCTACGCATAGATAAGGGACGGAGATGTGGCCTCCGCCCCTCATCTGTTTTGACGGCAGATTACCGCCGCCCCTTCTTCTGCCGCTTACGGAAGTCTTCCTCAATGGCATCTTTCCAGTGCTCATCCAAAGGTGCACTACACCGGACGGCGGCCACAGCCTGGCCCACCACCTCGTAGTTGAGACGGGTACCCTCGCTGTCGCAGTGGTAGTTCACCGCTCGGTCGGGGGTGATGCCCAAATGGCCTGCCGTCTCCACCGCGTCGATGTTGGCCCCCAGGAAGAGAAACTCCCAGCCGTACTTTTCCTTCTGCCGCTGGATCATTTCTTTCACCTGCCAGGCCGAATAGCGGCGGCTGGCATTCTCCATGCCGTCGGTGGTGATAACAAAAAGAGTGTGCTCTGGCACATCCTCGGGCCGGGCGTACTTATGGATGTTTCCGATGTGGTGGATGGCTCCGCCGACGGCGTCCAGCAGGGCAGTGCAGCCCCGGACATAGTACTCTTTTCCCGTGATAGGCTGGACATCGCTCACCTTCACCCGGTCATGGAGCACCTCGGTCTGGTCGTCGAAGAGAACAGTGGAGACAAAGGCCTCGCCAGGCTCCTTCTTCTGCTTTTCGATCATAGCGTTGAAGCCGCCGATGGTGTCGCCCTCCAGCCCCTGCATGGAGCCGCTGCGGTCCAGGATGAACACCAGTTCCGTCAAATTCTTCTTCATAAAAAATCCCCCTATACTGTGTTGTTTGGTTACAAGCACAGTATAGGGGATTTTGATTTACATGGGTCGCCTGGTGGGCGACAAATCTCATCGCTCCGTCAGGCATCAAACATCGTGGTCTGCGTGCCGTTCTCCTCCAGGAGCCGGAGCAGGTCCTGGGTTTTGAGCCATACGGTGGCGGTATTGTCATTGGGGTGTACACCGATCAGACCGGAGCCCGCCAGAAAGGACTTATCCAGCCAGAAGGTTACCTTATGTTCCTGGTCATTGAGCAGGCCCAGAGGCGTTACCGCGCCGGGGATCAGGCCAAGCATGTCCATCAGATCCTGATCCGAGGCAAAGGTCAGCGGCCGGGTGTCGTTCTGCTGCCGGAAGGCTTTTAGGTCGACTCGCTTGTTTCCCTTGACCGTAATGAGATAGTAATTGCGCTTTTTGTCGTCCCGAATGAAGAGGTTCTTGGCGTCGGCCTCCGGGTAGGGCAGGTAGATCTCTGCCACCTCTGCCATGTTGTATACGGCTTTGTGCTCCGTCACCTCATGCCAGATGTTTCTGGTACTGAGGAGCGCGTAAATCTCCTTCTTGTTCATATTCCAATTCTCCTCGCCATTACCCACCCAGTAGGCTCTGGTCAAAGGCGAAGAGAGCCTCGTTAATCTCAAAAATGTTGTAGTTTCGGTGGGCGATGAAATACTCCACGATGATATCGAACTTGCTGGCGTGAGAAAAGGCAAAACCTGCTTTCTCCAGCATCTCCCGTGCCTCCTCCAGAGGCAATTCCAGGGCAATGGCGAAGGCCATGGCGGTGGGCTTGGAGGGCTTATAGTGGACATCCGAGCGAATCTTGGAGAACAGCTTGCGGTCGATGTTGGCCTTTTTATAGCACTGGGCGTCGGTCATGCCCCGCTCGTCGATCTTCCGCAACAGCATCTGAGAAAAGCTCTCATCCAGTTTGCCGAGGGCTTCGTCCAGTCCGAAGGGAGCCGAGGTGCAAGGGGCCGGCATCCAATCTTCTTCCTCCATGGCCATGGAGGCCATGGCTATCCGGCGGCGTTGGGTCTCCCGGCTGTCGGTGTGGGCATCCACATAGCGGTCATCGATGTACGCGGCAATGTCAGCAAAGAGCTTCCCACCGATGGTGTAGGCGGCCCGGTCGAAGATCACAAGATACACCGTCATATCATGGGCAAGCAGAAAATCTCCAATGGTATCCACGGCCACCTTCAGTGCCTGATCCTTGGGGTAGCCGTACACCCCGGAGGAGATTAGAGGGAACGCCACTGTTTCGCACTGATGGACCAGGGCCACTTCCAGAGAGGAACGATAGGCCGAGACCAGAAGTTCCCGCTCTCTGTGACTGCCGCCCCGCCAGATGGGACCCACGGTGTGGATCACAAACTTTGCCGGCAGGCGATATCCCTTTGTGATCTTGGCCTGCCCGGTTTTACAGCCGCCCAGGGTGCGGCACTCGGCCAGCAGCTCCGGCCCGGCGGCACGGTGGATGGCGCCGTCTACACCTCCGCCGCCCAGCAGGCTCTCGTTGGCGGCGTTGACGATGGCGTCCACCTTCATGGTGGTGATATCATTTCGCACGATATGCAGGGGCATGACGACACCTCCTCACTTGATAGGGTCATCATACCATAAGCGGGACTACCTGGCAATCAGGGTAGCGCAGGGGGAGGGTTTTCCTTCATCCCCAACATCTTTTGGATCATCGCAAAGTGCTTGGCCACCGTGTGCCGAGTCACCTTTGCCCCCTTGGCGATGGTGCTGTAATTCGTCTCGTCAGGGTAAATTTTCATATACTCCCAGATCTGCCGCTGCTTCTTGGTAAGTTTCTCAGGCGATGGGATTCCTCGCAGTCGGTCCAGGATTGCCTTCCGCTCGGCGTTCAGTTGCTGGATGAGCACCTTCAGCTTCTCCTCACACTCCTCACGAGTATGAGCGTAGACGCATTTGGAGTGCTTGGTACCGTCCGGCCAGGTGGGTGAGTAGCGGCCCTCGAAGAGGTGGTCATTGATCTCAGTAATGCAGCCGGTTCCAGGCTTTCGGGCGCGTCGCATGACCGGCTGGAAGTCGGTGAGCGGATCTGCTGCAGAAGAGTCCTCCGCCACTTCATTGCCCAGGCCACGGTCGATCTTGGCAGCAGCTTCACTCAACATGTCGCTGGTAATGTGGGTATAGATATCCAGCGTTGTCGCAGCCGACACATGGCCCAGCATGGCAGAGAGTGTCTTGATGTCCATGCCGTTCTCCAGCGCCATGGTGGCAAAGGTATGACGCAGATCGTGAAATCTGATTTGCTTGCACCCGGCCCGCTCCAGAATGATATGGAGCCGACGGAGCATGGAACCAGGTGTCAGCGGCATATCCAAATTCTTCGGAGAGGGGAACAGCCACCGGGACTTTGCTGTTTTTCGGTATTCCCGGAACACCTCCACCACAGCGGGCGGCAGCACCAACTTGCGGATAGAGGCTTTTGTCTTTGGGACACTCAACTGCATCTTTCCATTTACCTCATAGACCTGTTTGGTCACGGACAGCGTTCCGGTATCCAGATCCAGGTCGGACCATTGGAGGGCCAGCAGTTCGCCCCGGCGAAGGCCAGTGGATAAGTCCAGCAGGAACAGTTCAAAGTAGCCATCGGCCTTGGCCTGAATGAGAAATCGCTGGAGTTCCTGGCGGGACAGCACCTGCATCTCCGGGCTCCGCTTGGGCGGTAGCTTACAACCTACCGCAGGATTGGTCCGGATCAGGTTCTCTTGCACCGCCTGATCCAGCGCTGCCCGACATTTGGCGTGACACATTCGCACCATCCGATCGGACAGGCCCTTCCCAAATTGTTCTGTGCGGACGAGCCGTCCCTCCTTTTTCAGGTGAGCGTAGAATTGCTGGAGGTCCTTCTGGGTTAACTGGCACAGCGGAATCTTGCCCAGCTGCGGGATGATATGCTGATAGATGGTGCTCTCATAAGTGTTCTGTGTGGCGGGTCGGAGACCGGACTTGATGTAGGTCTGATACCAGAAGTCCATCCACTCCCCAAAGGGCATATCGGCGCAGATCTTTTCGGACTTGGCGCTGCCCACTGTCTCCATCAGCTTGGTCAACTTTTCCTGGCACTCGTGCTTGGTCTTGGCCAGCACATTTTTCGTTTTGGGAAGGCCCTTGTCGTCATAGCCCACCACGGCCCGGCCTTCCCAGCGGCCATCCTTTCGCTGCCTTATGGTGCCGGTTCCGCTTTTTCGTTTCCTTGCCATGGGTTCAACTCCTCTCCCAATAGATTTTTCAGAAAGCCGCCAACTACATCGCTGGCGGCTCTCTGCATGTCCGGCGTCACATGAGTGTAGGTATCAAGCGTGAACGATGCGTTGGTGTGTCCAAGGATGCCGGATAGAGTCTTGGCATCCACACCACTGGCCAGAGCGTGGGTGGCGAAGGTGTGGCGTAAATCATGGAACCTGATGTGAGGAAGCCCCGCCTCTTTCAGAAGTACCTTCATCCAGTAGTAGGCAGCGCTGGGGCGCACCGGTTTCTCTGGAGCCAGCGGTTCCGGGAAGATCCACTGACTGATGGCGTGTTTTTTCCTCTCTGTTAATCGCTGGACAGTACTGGGGGGCAGACGGATCGTGCGTCTGCCCCTCTCAGTCTTGGTCTCGCCGATCTCCATTTCACCCCGCTTAGGTACATTTACCGAGCGGAGGATTTTCAGCGTCCCGGCGTTCTCATCGAAGTCCCTCCACATGAGACCGCAGATCTCACCTCGACGAAGGCCGGTGGTCAGCTCCGTGTAGAAGAAGTCCCTCCAGATTTCATTCTTGTCCACTGCTGCCAGGAAGGCATCCATCTGCTCCCGATCGAGAACCTGCTTCGGTTTGTAGTTGCTCTTGGGCAGCTTGACACCGTCCGTTGGGTTATAGGGAACGATGTGATCCCGTTCCGCATCCTTGAGGCAGCGGTGGAGCATGGCGTGGATGCGGAGCACCATGCTGTCCGACAGTTCGTGTCCATACTCCGGGTGATCGTGGACACGCCCCTCTTTCTTCAGTTTCCGGTACAACTTTTGAATGTCCAGTCGTGTGATGCGGGAGACGATCTTGCCGCCCAGGTAGGGCTTCACATAGCACCGGATGTACTGCTCGTAACTACGCAGAGTATTGGGCCGCAGTGTGACGGCACCGTACTCCTCCATCCAGCGATCCAGCCACTCGCCTAGGGTCATGCGGCTGTCTTCGGTGAGCTGCGCGTCCTGATAGATTTCCATGTCACGGTGAAGCTTAGCCAGCAGCTCTTTCTGAGTTTTGGCCAGCACATACCGAAAGATGGGCTCGCCGTTTTCCTTGTGGCCCACCACGATGCGGCCTTCCCAACGCCCGTCTTCCCGTTTGCGTACCATGCCATCTCCTGATGGTCGTCTTTTTGCCATGTTGTTTCACCTCCAATCGTTCAGTTGCATTTGTCGTGCGGTTACTGTGTAGCCTATTTCACAGGAGGATACTTGTAAGGCTCCGCCACGTGCTGGTAGAGCACTGCACCGCAGCGGCGGCAAATCAGATACCGCAGTCGGTTGCCCAGCATTCCGTGTTTCTTGAATGTGACCAGCGCTTCGCCGTGCTGCCAGCCAAGACCGATGTCCTCGCATCCACAGTACTGGCACCGCTGAATGGGAAGCCCATTTGTCATCTTGATCCCTCCTCCTGTTCTATTCCGCGGCAGACGCGTTCCGTCTCCTCTTCATCGAAGGAGTACAGACCATCCGCCTCCAGTTCCTTGCTCAGCCCCCAAGCCAGTTTGAACCCGGCGGTGAAGCCGGCCAGGGAGATTTCCTCTCGCAATAGATTCTGACTGTCCACCAGATGCATAAGTCTGCGGCGCTGCATTTTGTCTAGGCAGTCCCGCACTTCCTGGCGTGTATTCTCAATGTCCTCTTCCAACTCTGACACATCTGGTTCCCGGAAGAACCGCTGGTGCAGGGCTCTCATATAGTCGTTCATTGCGCGTCGCCTCCCTTTCAGCAACACACAATACCCGAACCTCTTTGCAATATCCACCCCTTATTTGAAACTTTTTCAGAAAGATTTTGGGGCCGGGAAGAGGTTTTTATCTTTGTTTTGGCATGTCAGATTTTCATACGCCTGCACCGGTTTTGCGCATCCGGATCACTTGTGTACGAAGCGCGACGCACACTTACTGCTAGATCCTGAGGATGTCATCGAAGTTCAATCCGCCATCTGTTTTCCGCACGGTTTGGATAGCCCACTTGCGCAGGTGCTCCAGTTCAGAGAATGTGAGACTCTCGTCCATGGCCAGCAGACGCATCATCATGGATTCCTCCACCGCTATTTTGAACAGCAGTTTTCCAATGCGATCACCCAGCGCGCCTAATCGTTTCTCCAGTACATCAGAGATTGCGTCGGCGAGGTAGCGTTCGTTGTGATCGGCTTTGCGGTAGCCGGTATAAAATCGGATTGCCTTTTCGATATATTCATTCTGCGTGGAGCAGCCATCCGCTTTATATTCCCCGCCGACCATGTTCCAGGCCTCGTCTGTCAGCCACACGGTATGGCGGTTCTTACCGTTCTCAATCATATGGAATTTCTCCTCCATTTTCCGAAAAGCGTCAAGTGAAAGCCTTGCGGCACTAAGGGACAGGCCGGATTTGGGGCAAAAAAGGGGGCACGGCGCTTTGAAAATTCCAGGAACGACGCCTAAGAAAAACCCGTGAAATGCCCGCACTGCGGGCATTTGTGGGCGGACAGGCGGCAGAACGACGCCGGTCCTTTCTGCCTGCCTTTTTTTAGTCCGCACCCCTGCCCCCAAAAATCCGGTCCAAATCCGCCCTTAAAGCCCTCGGTGGGGCAGGGACTCTGCCCTGTCCCCAAAGAGGGCACACAGCGCCTCACAGGCCGTTACACGGGGGAATCTGGCGGCTGGTCTCAACGCCTTTTGGTTTAGAAAAGACAGCGGCAAAATCTTCTGGGCCAGACACCAGATGAAGGTTGTACATGACCTGGTACAGAATGAGTTCAAATACGCTAAGAGAAAAACTGCTGTGTACTTCCGCTTTCTTCTCTTTCGCGAAGGCGCGCTGCTCCTCCGTGAGATTGCCGCGTTGTTCATCACAGGGAAACAGCATCACTGCACTTTCATCCATGGTATCATTATGACTTTCATTGTATCGATTGATGATGTACCACTTTGTTTTCACTGTGCGCCGGGCGGCGAGCACAGGCGTATGCTCGATCAGGCTGTTAAGAATTCGCATCAACATAGTTTGCACCTTCCTTTCTCTCCAGCGCATCCATGCGCTGCTTTGCCTTCTGTTGTTCCAATGCCAGGTCAGCCATATCCATCTGACGCTCATAGTACTGATTAATGGACATCTGAATCGGTAAGATGTAGTAACGCAGACGGCCGTTTTGCTTGCGGCCATCCTTGTTGGTGACAGTAGTGCGCTCTGTGCGGATGAGCGACCGCTCTTCCAACTCCGCAACATATTTTCGCACTGTTGTCACGCACATCCCTACACTTTCTCCGATCTCCCGATAACTGAGCAGACACTGATACGTCTTGCGGTCCTCCCGTCGCAGCAGATAACTGTAGACGGCAATGGCACCGCGGGACAACTTCAGATCATAGATCTCGTTAGGTAGCGGGAAATAGTTTTTGATGGGATCCCGCTTGGTCCAGCTCTGCTTTCTCATTTCGCACCTCCAGACTGTTCCTCCGCCCACTGAATAAACTTTTCTTTCGGAACCACCATGCGGCTACCCACACGAAGTGTCGGGAAGCTGGGTTCGTGCATCACCTCGTAGGCGGTGGAGATGGACACACCCAGCACCTGTGCCACCAGTTTTGCGTTGAGAAACAGCGGCAGGTCGTCGTAACTTTTACAGGCTGACATCTTCATTTCAATACCTCCGATCATTTTCAAGTACAGAGAAAAATTGTTCTTGCGTTTCGGAGGTCTCTCTGATAGACTGAACACAGAAGAGGCTGTGTTTTCCGAAACGCGGCGGGCCGCTGAACTGTTGCAGCAGTTCAGCGGTCTTTTTTGTTTCTGTTTGGCCATCACCATACCCGTTCCTGCCCTGCGGCCTTGTTTGACACGCACGGCGTTTGCTTCCCCTTGGTACGCTCGACTGTTTCGCCCGTGACAGCGTCATGGCAATACTCCTCCGGTGAGTATCATCTCTGGTGATGGGTATTTTGTTTTCAAGGTACAGTTGCCCTTCTGGCTACGTTCAGTGTAAAATAGAAAAAAAGCGGTGTACATCAGGAAGTGATCTTTGAGGGAGGCGAGCAGATGGCTGGCGGAATTGCTGCATTGCTGTTGAAGGCAGAAGATAACAATCGGTGGGCTGCGATCCTGCACCAGGCGGACGGCAGGGAGACTATACTTCCTTCTACAACTCCTGCCGAGCATCTGATTGCCGCTTCGGAGGTTGACTACAGCGCATATCGCCGGGAGATTCGAAACCTGCGGGAGCACCATCCGCTGTTCGAGGAGCGTCTTGAAGTTTCACAGGCGGACTTTGAGGATTTTGTTGCCGAGGCACTTCTGCTGCCGGCTATGCTCCGGGATATTGATCCGGTGGGTCACTTTGTGGTAGTACAGCTCATGGACCAGTCGTTGCGGCAGGAGGATGACGGCAGCGCATTGTTTCTCCTCAACGCCGCGGCACAACTGCTTCAGATTTTAGAGGAGCCTCTTCGGACTCAGGTGTACTTGCGCAACGCACTAGAGATCGCCTGTGACGGCATGGAGCGGGCCACGCAGCAAGAGCGGTATCAGAAACTGATTGGGACTTATCCGGAACTGCAGCGCCTGTGTGATCCGGCCCTGTTGCCGGATCATCCAGACCAAGGGAAGGTCTATGCCGCCTATTCCATGTTTGGGCTGCTGGGATTGGAACTTGCCCTATACTTCCATCAGGACAAGCAGCGCATTGTCCGCTGTGATTACTGCTGGCTCTATTTCATTCCCAAGACGAAAAAGGAGACCCACTACTGTGACCGGGAGACGGACGGTTTCCCTTGCAAGCAGAGAGGCTCCCGATTCAAGCGCAATCTGGACGCAGAGCAGGACGAGGCGCTGCTGGCTTGCAAGAGGCTGCGGGATCGTATGTATGCCAGGCTGCTCCGATATACCGACGCTCACCCTAACAACCGTAAAAACCTGATTTCCATGGATTATGACCAGTATGATTCATGGAGCGAGAATGCCCGGTTGGCTCGGATTGACTATCTGGACGGCAAACTGACTGCGGAGGAATTTCTTCGGAAGATCGACACCATGCACGACCTGGAGGACTACACTGTGGGCGAGACGTAGGCATTACCGATGGAAACTGCCTGGCAGAGAATGGTGGCCGGCAACATTGGCTTTGATCCGGAACTGCACTACCCGGAAGGTTTTATGCTGTTGGACTTAAGAGCCGATGATCCCAAGTGGCAAACCTTCTCGGCGGATGATCTGCTGCGTCGGGACCAGGAAGGTCATCAGAGCCTGCGGGAAAAATACGGGAAGAAATAAAAAGAGCCGGAGGGCACTTCAGTTGAAGTGCCCTCCGGCCGTATTCTTTGTATAGGCGATGTAGATTTTGTACTGCTTACATTAAGTAGATATTTTCACGATCAAAGCAAATTTGATCTGTGTGATTAAAAATCCGTATGACATCTTCCAGCCGGTCAACAAAGACGCCCGTTTGGGGATTGCTGATTTCAGCAAACTCTTTGATAGACTGGGCCTGCATACTATAAGCGCTTTTTTTCATACGTGAACCCTGATCGACCAAGAATTCGTCCACTGGTCCCTCTTTAATGCCAGGAATGTTGCCGATCAATGTGCCCACCGCTTTGCCCGCAGTGCCAATACCGGCCAGAAGATTCTTCTCTATCGATGAGCCGCTTAGGTTTTCCAGGTATACAGAGCACCTGCCAAAGAGGTCTCGGTAGGCCTCGGACATCTGACGGATCTCATCTTTGATACCAGAGACATATTCCTCGTTGAAGTTACCGCCCAGCATAACCTCCATCAAAGAGGCCATGGAGAATGTGTAGAGAGAAAGCCGGTAGTACTTGAACTTCTTCAGTAAATCTTGTAATGCAGATTTTACCTGCGCATGGGCGACAATCAGTTTTTTTCCTCTCACAATATCGCTGACTTTTTTCTCATGGCTCAGCATGTTCTTTCGTGCTGTGCGCTGGATATCCAGAACCATCTTGTGATTACTGGCGACAAAATGTTCATTATCCCAATTCAGTTTGTACTTGGATGCTATGCTGAAAATGGTTTCCACATCTGCTTCTATTTCGGATTCTTTTTCGATTTCCAGAAAAGATAGAATCTGTTTCTGCATTTCACTAATTTCGCCAAGCTGTTGCTCGATGGCGAACAGGGCCACGGCCATCATCATAGTTGCTGGATTGATGGCGGCGACTGACTGAGATGTTGCAGTCAGGGGGCCGACAGACTGAAGCTGGGCAAGCTTTGAACCACCATCTGCGGTTTTTAAAGAACCCCAGGAGTTCCCATTCTTAGCAATCTTTAAGGTGTCTCCCACGGCTTGATTGGCTATGCGATACAAGCCAGATGTATCAAAACTAATCGTCTGTGTTACCGTGTTGAGTGCAGGAACCAGTGAGGCCACCCCGGCCCCTAATGTGGCCAGTTGTGCAATGGGGACACTCAGCGTGGTTACTTTGGTCAGATCCGCACGAGCATCAGCCAGGAGATCACCGGTGAGTTCGAGAATGTTGGTGTCACCAACTGAAATTTCTCCAGAATCATCAAGTTTCATGATTTCATCCACAAAACTCTCTCCTTTGTTTTTAGCATTGTATCGTTATGTATAAATTTCTAAGGCAGGAACTTTCTCTCAAACTAATGTGCAACATATTATGCCAGATGACAGGATCGTGAACAACCAAGATCATCCAATCTTATACTCAGAAGAAGCTGGATGTTTTTTCTCACATTCGTTTTCGTCCTAAAACCGTAGCCGTCAAACTCGGCGCGAGATTGATGGAACTCTCAGACCTAGATTCAGCGGGACAAGGAGTGAGCAGATACATTGTGCTGCTCACCCCTGTCATTTAACTCATCTTCAATTTTTGGGTAATACTTCACGACTCTATCTCATAGGGCCAGGTGTTGATGCCGCCGAATTCGTAGATGTTGGTGTACCCAAGGTCGGCCAGTGTAGAGGACGCGGTCTTGCTGCGGTTTCCGCTGCGGCAGTAGACCAGCACTGTGGAGCCCTTCTCGGGGATCACCTCGGCGGCGGTGGTTTCATCAATGGTGCCCACCGGCAGAAGAACGGCGCCGGGAATATGGCCGCTGTCATACTCATCCTGCTCCCGCACATCCAGGATAATAACCTCCTGGGTGTCCATCATTTCTTTGGCCTCTTCCTGGGTGATCTGGTGGTAAGAGCTATCTGAGGTGTTTTCACCGCATCCGCTCAGCAGCAATAGGCAAAGCAGCAAAGGTAAAATTCGTTTCATTTGAGTTCCTCCAGAATTCCTGCAGCAAAGGCTTTGTGTCCCTGCTCCGTAAAGTGTACGCCATCATAGGCAAGGGATATGTTCCACTTGCCAGCGTCGGCAAAGCGGATTCCCATTCGCTCCGATAGAGCCTGACAGAGCCGGGCAAAGGTACAGGAGTCATCAATGAGTTTTGCACTGGGTACCCACGCTCCCAGAGTAACTGGCGGCGGCGCGATTAGCAGGATCTTGCTTTGATACAGGGAGATGCTGGTGAGAAACCGCTCCAGCCGCTCGATGGCCTGCTCCGGGTTTCTACCCTGGAGCAGATCGTTGGTACCTAACATAACGATCAGCAGATCTGTGTCAGCAGAGAAGGCGGGAGCTGTAGACGGAATCTCCCGGCCATTCTGGCCCATGTTGCAGACGGTCCAGCCGGTTTCCGCAGCCAGGATGTTCACCCATCGGCTGTCCACCGCATACCGCCCGCCAAGATAGCCCCGTGGGTCATAACCGTAGGTGTTGGAGTCGCCGAAGCAGATGACTTTCATCCCACGCTTTTCCTTTCTCTGTATGTATGTGTTTTCCAGCAATAGTCAAAAGGTCTTCCATTTACTCAATAGTTTTTAGCTTCGTTAGGATTTCCTCATCTGCGGGGCAAAAATCATATTGATCGATTTCATCCACAGTAATCCATCGGATATCATTGTGCTCCAGTTTTTGTGGAATGCCTTCCCTAATAGATGCATTGAACAGGGTGAGATGGACAGTCAAGTCTGGATATTCGTGGATCACATCCATAAACACTTGTCCTATATCCAATATAACGTCCAGTTCCTCCTGGCATTCCCGGATCAGTGCCTGTTCCTTAGTTTCGCCAGACTCCACTTTGCCGCCAACAAACTCCCAGAGAAGGCCTCTGGCCTTATGTGCCGGCCGTTGGCAGATCATGAACTTTTTCTGATCCCAAATCAGGGCTGCAACTACTTCGGTCATCTGTTTCACCTATTCTTGTATTCTGTGCTCATAAAGGCTTATGAATCAATTCATTTTCATTCTCTGGTAGTACTGCTCCAATTTTTCATCGCAGATCCGCTCGATCTCCTGTTTCTCCTCCCGTGTCAGCTTCTTCCAGACGGACTCGTCCACCTGGATCACACCCAGGGCCTTGGTATGGTGGAGCATCTGCATGTCCTCGAACCGCTTAAAGGGGTTGGACAGGATATTCCGCTGAACCTGGGCGTCGGTGTAGCCGCCCCTGGCGTAGATGCTGTTGGCCTTTTCCACCACCAGCCCTGCCGCTCTGCGGGCCTCATAGAACTCCCGGAAATAGGTGACGATGTCGCTGAGCTTCACCCGGCCCTTGTCATCGGCGAACAGCAGCACCGCCTTGAGCAATACCGGCTTATAGGAGTAGCTCATGTCCATCTGCCGCACCATCTCCAGGAACAGGTCCTTGCGGTTGGAGTCGTCGATGAGGGTCCAGCCATACTGCTCCGCATATTTCTGGAGGGTTTCCTCTTTGAAATACTTGAAGGTCCGGTGCTCGCTCATGGGCACCACCAGATCGGGCACCAGCAGGCCATCCCGGACATACCGCTCGATGGTCTCCGTCTGCACATCCACCCGGCGGACGAACTCCATCTGGGAGATCATCCCGGCGGCCTCCTCCTGCCAATTGAAGATATCCACCAGCTCGTAGTCCAGGGCATCCACCGGCCAGTCGATGAGGGCATCCGGGCGCTCGCCCTTGTCATAAAGCCCCTGTTCGGCGGTTTTCTGCTGTTTGGTACCCAGTACCAGCGCACCGGGCTTGTACTCCTTCAGACGGAACAGCCGGTGCATGGAGTAGGGCATGTTGTACTGGCTGGCGTTGTCCACGAAGTCAAACACCATCAGGCTCTCCTTGCCGGGGGACAGCCGCATGCCGCGGCCCAACTGCTGGGTATAGAGCACCTTGGACATGGTGGGCCGGGCCATGAACAGCACCTCGGTGGCGGGGCAGTCCCAGCCCTCGTTGAGCAGGTCGCAGGCGCACAGCACCTTGGTCTCGCCCTTTTCAAACCGGGCCAGCACCTCCCGGCGGTCACTGGTCTTGATCTCACCGGACACGGCCTCAGCGGACACACCGGCGTCGTGGAGCCGCCCGGCGATCTCCTGGGCGTGCTTGACGGAGGCACAGAAGATGACCGTCCGCTTGTCCTTCACATACTGGAGCCAGGTGTCCACGATCAGCTGGTTCCGCTCCGGTACATAGATTTTGCTCTCCAGATCCCGGATGTTGTACTGGACACTGTTGAACCGCACCTTGGTCAGGTCGATGTTGGTGTGGATGCGGATGCACCGAACCGGCACCAGTTCGCCGATCTCCACGGCGGTCTGGATGTCCAGCTTGTGGGCAGTGTTCTTGAAGATGTCCAAAATGTTCTTGTCGTCGGCCCGCTCCGGCGTGGCTGTCAGGCCCAGGGTGAATTCCGGCGTAAAGTAGGACAGAACCTTCTGGTATGTATCGGCGGAAGCGTGGTGGGCCTCGTCCACGATGATGTAGCCGAAATCATCGGGCTTGAACCGCTCCAGGTTCAGTGCCACGCTCTGGATGCTGCCGCAGACCACGAAGGCGTTGCCCTGCTTCATGCTCTCCACATAGCGGCCCACCGTGGCCCGGGGCCACAGTTCCCGGAAAGTCTTGGTGGCCTGATCCACCAGTTCCACCGTGTGGGCCAGGAACAGCGTCCGCTTGCCAAACCGCTTGGCGTCCATGACGGCGGTCACCGTCTTGCCGGTGCCGGTGGCGTGGTAGAGCAGTGCGATGGTCTCGAAGTTGCAGCGCATCTCCTCCAGCGCCGCCAGGGCCTGCTTCTGGTGCTCCTTCAGTTCCAGCTGGGAGCCGTCCAGGGACTTGCCCCGCTGAGTGGGGAGGTAGTCCTCGATCTCCTTGAAACTGGGGTGCTGACCCAGGAATACCCGCAACTCGTCCTTCACGGTCTCCGGCTGCTGCTGCATCTGCCGCACCGCCCAGCGGTACACATCCCAGCCCAGGTAGATCATGCTGTTCTGCTTGAGCAGGTCGTCATAGAACTTGTTCTGGGAGATCAGCTTGGGGTTATGGGAGGCCTCATCATCGATCTCGATGGCCACCTTCCGCCCGTCGTTTTCGATCAGAAAGTCGGCAAACCGGCTGTTCTGGTAGATGTCGGAAAAGGGGTACTGGGAGTAGAGATAGCCGGCCTTTTCGGCGCCAAAGGTGTCGGAGAACAGTTCAATGAACAGATCCTCTGCACTGCTGCCTGAGGCGGAGCGGTAGGTAGGCATGGAGGTCACCTCACATCATTCGCTTTAGTTGTTCGGCCTGCGGGGCCGCTGACCGTTTTTCTGCAGTTTCCCGCAATGCTCCCAGGCCAATTTGCCGGACCCATTGTACTCCTCTGAAAAGTGCCGTCTTTATGGTATCTTCAGCACGAGCAGCCACTCCGGCTCACTGGAAAGAGCGACGCGGTCGATTTGCGTTGCTTTGATCTGTACCAGACGGCCATCCGGCGCTTTGGCATCGTGCGTTTCTTCTGAGGCGTGGAAGAGTTCCAGGTTATAATAACTGGCTGCCAAGGCCTCCCCAATGCTCCCGATCATATGGCCATCCGGCGTATAGTGCCGTCCGGGAAATAGCGTTTCCAACTCCTGAGATATCTCATAAAGTGCCTTGATTTTTGCTGCACCGAGTCCTGGAGCGTTGCTTTGCTCATTCCAGCACTTCCTTCAAAAGGATTTTTTTCTCAAAGCCGCCCCGCTTGGCAGCCTTGTCCGCCCGCACCTGTTCCAGATCTTCCAGCGTCCAGCCGCGTGCCTTCACGACCGCCTGCATGACCTCCAGAAGGTCGGCGAGTTCTTCCAGAGATTTGCTCTCCTGATATTCCGCCAGTTCCTCATTCAACTTCTGATCCAGGAGAGCTATGTAATCCTCATCAGAGAGCGTTTCACAGACGCAGGTTTTCCCATCTGCTTCAATAATTTCTGGAATGCGGTCACGCACCAGTTTGTGGTAGGTTTTAGTAGGCATCTTTTAGCCTCCTCAAAATCTCCTCATCCGCAGGGCAAAACGCATACTGATCGATCTCACTCACCGTGATCCAACGGATATCATTGTGCTCCAGTTTCTGAGGGGTACCTTCCCGGATGGTGGCATGGAACAGCGTCAGATGGACCGTCAAGTCGGGATATTCGTGGATCACATCCATGAACACCTCACCGACACTTAGTGTGACACCCAGTTCCTCCTGACACTCGCGAATGAGCGCCTGCTCCTTGGTTTCGCCCGGTTCCATCTTGCCACCAACAAATTCCCACAGCAACCCTCTGGCCTTATGCGTCGGACGCTGGAAAATCATAAATTTGCTCCGATTCTAAATTGTGCTGCAAGTATTTCAGTCATTTATACCACTTCGTAACTATATCTTATTTCACAATTTAGTGGGGACAAATTGTTTTACGATATCGATTATATCTTGCCCATATGATAAAAACTGCGCCTCATCCAAGCATCGTAGTGCCTTTAAATCTTCAAGATTTGTTGGCGCAAATTTTGAAATTCTATCGCAGGACATATTGGGAAATACTTCATATGCTTTAATTCGATTTAACTTATATGTTTTCGATCTGTAGGCCAACAAAACTTCTTTTATCTGCGTAGAAATATTTTCTGGAACTGTTCCTTCAGTTGTTGTGTTGCCATATACTACATTTACATATTTTTTAAGAAGTTCTTCATTGCGCTTCTTTTCTTCATCAGACGCAGAATAAAGTATGGTGTCAAGTAATTTCCGATCAGAAATCGGTATTCCGTTCCGATATTCAAACTCGATTTGTCTAAATACATATGTCATGTAATTGTTATTGATTTTTGTAAAATTAGAGTAGTTGTTATATTTTTCTTTGAATATCTTTAAAAATTCATACCCGGGACGGTAAAATTTTTTATAACAATATTCAAAAAGAGAAAAATACTTTTCTTTTTGATCCAAATCAATACGGAAAAATGGATGATCAATGTCATGCTGAGAAATAATTTCAATTTTTTGTTCAGTCATAACAGAAGAAGCAATTTGATCCATAACTTGGGGGCGATAGTATATTTTACAGACAGCACCTATAATTGCAGTCATAAAAAACATGCCATTGTTGACAAGCCCTGTCTTGTATGTATCAGCCCCATCGTCATTTTTCTTGATATAGTTTACCCAAAACTTATAGTACGCTTTTATTTTTAATAAGTCGCCTAAAAAACCGCTGTTATATTTTTTCCCAAATAAAAGTGCATACCGTTCCTTATTGCCACATATAGAAGATTTGCTTCCTCTAGCAGTTCCAGGCTTCTGATATACAAAAGAAAGCAAAAATTGTCCAAGCTCTTCGTTCGTTGTGTTTTGCCAAGCAGCAGGGTACAACTTACGGTTAACCTTTTCACCACGTTTAATTTGGCAATAAACCCCTGCATCAGCAAGTTGCTTTTTTAATATTCGTTGTTCTATGCGGTTTGCTATTAAGTCTTTGTCTTTTATAGGTTTTTGTGTATTAGTTGCTTCTGCCACATTAGAAATAAACTCTAAACGTTCATTAACTGATACATATTTATTTTTTATAAGTTTGCATTGGACATAAAAGTCTCGAGTGAATTCTGTTTCACCAATTAGTTTTGTTGTTTGCCCGCCATTGATAATAGAAAAATTACATACAGTCAAACTCTTACCATTAATACAGTAGTTGTCACAAATAAGGATTATACCATTGTTGTAATACCAAAAATTTTCCGGTTGTTCCTGAATAGATGCTATAATATTCCCGTCAATTTTTGCGTTTTTAACATAGTATCTCAGATTTTGTGCAAATAAGCCTCTATATCCATATTGCTCATATAGAGTTTTTAAAGATTTGGCAGAAATATTTACAATAAGAGATTTTTCCTCTCCAAACTGTATAAAATTATTAGTAGCATCAAGTTCTACAACAGCTTCATCAACATATTCTTTTGGATTCTCAATCTCCATTACTTCATGCTCTATATCAAATCCAAAGAAAATATGGTATGTAACATAGTCATACTCTGACTTCATGGCTTGCAAAGCGTTAGTAATTGCCCTTTTGCTTACAACAGTTTTAGGATAATAATTTGTCACCAAAGAAATTTTTAATGGCCTTATTGGTGAGATTTTATAGTCGTCCTCACTTAAAATCGAACTTAATTTCTCTCGAATATTAGTTTTGCCTTCTTGTACTGCACAAATGCAAGACTCTGCGTCCTTAAAAATCTTTAAAACTGCAGGAAAATCAAATGTATTATTATCAGTATAAATTGCAATAACAGCATCTACATCCCCATTATCAGAATCTTGATCGAGATAAATGCCCGTTATATGATCCTGTGAATCAATGTAGTACACATCACCTTGAATGACATCAGATACTTTACTGCTGTCTGCGTTGAAGTAATGGTAGTAGGCGTAAAGAAAAAGTAGTTTTTCTGTATTTGAATAATTCTCTACATCATCAAAAGAAAGACGCTTGAATTCAGTCATTAAATTACTAATATATTTATCGATATCATTCATGTCTCAACCTTCTTTACTCTATCTCCACAAATCTGTTCTCAAAGCACGCAAATGGTATCTTTGTACTCTCCCATTCTCCACCCAAATTATTTGTTGGAATATAAGGCTGTACATCATGAGGAGAAATAACTGCCAGTAATCTCTTATTTCTCCAAAAGGACCACAAGTGAAATACATATGCATCGTTGGTTAAAGCAACCTCCCATTCATGGGCCGTAATATGGAAGGATGCTTGATGTATTGACAACATAGATGATTTTACTTCGATGAGTAATGAACTATGGTCATCTTTACTTAATACAGATTTAATATCATACCCTAGCAGATTGCTGTCCACAGCCATCCATTTAGGCATAATGTTCGTGCGCATTTTTTCGTACTTAATCGTGTTTCTTTCTCCGGTGCGTCCAGTATCATTTTTCTCTTGTTGAGTTTGCAACCGGATTTGATTAGCAATGGTATCCCACCAATCTATAATATCTGAATCTAATTGATCGGACAGTAAGCCTGCATCTGAGAAACACGCTGTTTCATCTTTAGACATAAAAATAGTAGCTTCTTTTCTGCCATATGGAATGCGATTCGACCATATAGGAGCAGCTCTTAAAACATAGTCCATTAGCATTTGCCTTTTTAACTCACTTGCCCGACCCTCCTCATATAAGAATAAAAGGCCAACGCCTCGAGAAGTGACTAATAAAATATTCTCCGTTTTATTGGCCCAACCGCATTTACTTGCAAAATCAAATATGTCTTCAGCACTAATAGAAACTATTTTAGAATAGGCAAGTTCTGATACTGAAGAATAACGATAAGTGTTAAGGCGTCTCAACAATTCAATTGCTGATGTCAGTACATTCACCGATAATCTAATCATTTGGGTCACCGCTAAAAAAATACTCTATTACTGCCTTAGCATCATCTGTGGTCAAGCTATCATAGTCCTCCGCTTCCTCATCATAATCAACGGAACTGATTTCTACATTTAACGAAGGATCTTCTAACGCTTGTGCCATGGTTCTTACTTTGAGTTCAAGTCTACTCCTTACAACTTGGTCAATACTGTCCACACATTCCACAAATTCTACCTGCGGTTTGGCATCAGATGAAAGACCTAACCGATGAATACGGTCTTCGGACTGCATATAATGGGCTGCATTAAAAGATCGGTCTAAGTAAATTGCATATTGGCATACTCTGTGTAAACTAATGCCCTCTGAACAAGCAGCAGGATTTGCCACCAATACTTTACAGTTTGGATCATCATGGAATCGTTTAATCTTTCCCTCTCGAGTATCGCTATCTGCCTCATCTCCAGCGTCTACTTTGCCATGAATATATTCCGCCCCCAGATCACTTAAACGCAGCGCAATTAGTTCAACATTTTGAACAAATGAAGACCAAATAATTACTTTCCTTCCTTCTATTGCCAGTTCTCTTGCCCTACGACACACATAGTCAATCTTTGGCCCATCTGATGTACGCAATAATGTGCCGACTCTATGATCAAAGACGTAGTTCATGTCACTAGCCAAAAGTGCAGGATTAGACACAAATTCCATGACTTTCATCACACATTTCCCAATCCGGCGCAACTCATACTTCGACGAATCCGATAGTACTGGATTCAGTTGCCGCCGGATTTCAGATTTAAGTGTCTTATATATTTCACGCTGAAGTTTTGGCATTTGAACTTGAACTACAGTATGATTGAGTTTTGGTATGCCAAGTTGTCCTTTAGTAGTCCTTACAAAGACTGGTTGAATTAAATCGATTACGGTCGTTTCGGTCACCGTTTTTGTGGGATACAAAAATAAAAATTGTGAAATAAGATCCTTGGGACTTTGCGGCATAGGGGTTCCACTCATAATAAGCTTTCGTTTGGGTAAATGGGCCATTTCCAAAATGGTATCTGCGCGTTTAATTTGTTTTCCACCTTTAATCCGATGGCTTTCGTCAAGAAACATGTAAACGTTTCCACAAGAAAGCAAATCAATTATAGTGGATTTGACGCGAACAAGTTGATCATATGTAATAATCATAAAACGAGGGATTGTCTGCATTGCAGCTATAATCGCAGTTTCCCCCCCTCGAAGGCGCACAAAACTATCGTACCCCTTACCCATACAAGCGTCTAGTTGTTCATCCCATGCGCCAAACGCGTTTTTAGGGGCAACGACAAGCAAACGATCTGTTTTTGCAGAATTAACAAAGAAAAATGCTAGAGCTTCTGTTGTTTTACCTGCACCGGGTACAGAAAATGTTGCAGCGCCAGGTAAATGAGATATTTTACAGAGATTATGTATTTGATTTTTTGTTAGAGTACGCTTAAATCCAATATTCGATAATCGCTGTTTAATCTCCTCTTCTGTTCGCGCGCAGAGCAAAAGCGCGGTATTATACGAAGTATCATTCGCCGTTTTTAACATCAATTTTGCGTTTTCGGAGAATATAACTCTATACTGATCGCGGTGAGATGCAAAGTATTGTCCAATAAATCCTTTAATTGATAAGAAATATCTCCATGGAAATGTGATATTCCAATCGGAGTAAGAAACAATACTTAAAGGAAGGTAATCACTAATAAAACTATATAAATCTTTCCATGCCGCTTTTTCAGGGGAGTCATTAGAAATATTGACTTGTTCAGTGTATGCCAAATATTCTATCCGAATTTCCATATTATTTAATCCAATCCTTAAGAGCTGCACATGCGCCTTCAATATTATCAAGTTGCTTACCAACGCCATCTTTACTCATTGAATCGTCCAAGTTAGATACCGCATTTGTCAATAAGGTAGCAGCTTTCTTCACTTGATCAAAAACAAAACTTTTTTTCTTCTTTTCTCGTTCTAGTTCATCCGTTGTATCCAATACTGCTTTAACTGTCTTGGCTACTAATTCCGGATTGTGTGCTACTCGAATTCCAGCTGCAATTTGAGCATTTTCTATGGACTCATTATTGGTATCTCCCCCTGTTAATAGGTCAAGATCATCATCATTTTTACTTTGAATAGTAATACAAAAGACATCCCTAAGTTCTGGAGCAATCGTAGATAAATGAGAAACAACTTTCGGAATTTGCTTATAAAGTCGTTCTCCAACTGCAGGAGTTTGGAGTAATGCTTTAGTGATTTCCTGAAACAGTTCTTTGTCACCGGGCGCCGAGAGGTTTTTACGTCCAATTACAATCTGCCTAAATGCGTACTCTTGTTTATCTACCCTCTCCCATTCATCCGGATGGCCAATAGATTCTAAATACTGAGCTGCATAATTATAGCACTCAATATAAGTGTTAATTTCTTCTGGCTTTTTATTTTGCTTTTCTGCTAAAATATTTATATCAATACCAGCATCGTATTTTTCTTGATAGTCTGCAGCAATCGTATGCCACACATACTCCGCTTTCATGTCAGAGCGAATTTGCAAAGCAACTTCAAGATCGTACATTCCCTGAGGATCGCTGTCAGGTAATACTGCTACACGGATTGTTTGAAAATGACAGTACTTAGATTTATTACTATAATATAATTCGCGCCATACACAAAGGCGACGGTTTCCATTTACTACAATTCCATCGTTAGAGCAGATGAGGGGTTCTGTCTGCTGAAGTTTATTATTATCTTTAAATGTTTTGAATAAGTTTTCTTTTTCAATAAGCAGTTTAAGAACTTGATGCTGATTTTCTTGCGCTTCGATAGAGTACGGGTCACTCACAAACAAATCCTTGGGTAGATCATGATGTTGAGCTAACCACTGCTTTTGTAAACTTTTGGTTCGAATATTTTCTATGCGATAGACTAACATTTCAATAGGAACCTCAACCACAGGGATCGAACGATATTTGCCCCGATAATCGACTTGGTGAGTTTCGCCAGTCTGCGAATTGCGAACAGCTTCAGTAATTAAGTCTACTCGCTGGATATAAGGATAGCCGAATAAATATGTATATGGCATTATTCTCCCTCCGTTCCATCAAAACCTATCACAACAATGGGCATTGTTATGACTTGGCTAAAAATCGGCAATTCTCTGATTAAGCGTTCATAATTAGCCATATTAGCGCCGAGGGCTTTTGCAGTTTTAATCTGAGGAATAAGGATGATCCCGGCTGTTATATTACCTTTAACATATAGCGTTTGTAGTTTAAGAAGATCTGCATAAATGCGGCCTACATTTCCTGTCTGAAAGCACAAGCCAATACCTTTTAGATAAGAAGAAATGGTAATTCTTGAATTAGAGTCTAACCGATATTCGCCGGACCACCCTTCCTTTTCTAGTCGCCCTCGTATATCCTCTTTAATACCGGCAACTGCTTTTTTTGATAATATCGGGTTAACATCTGCAACAATTTTTTCAACATCTGAAATTATATTGTTTGGAACAACTTTAAGGCCACTGCGATGCTCATATATTTGGATTCTCATCCTTTAACTCCTTCCATTCGTCAGGAATTTTTGATAGTGCGCTCGCTTTTGCATCATAAATTGGCTTATCATAAGGGCGATATTTAATAGTACCATCTATAGTTTGTTCAAGCCGATCCTTCCCCTGAATAATGTAATCCTCCATAATCTCACATCCCCAAAATTTTCGCTTATGAAGTAATGCAGCGACTCCTGAAGAGGCGACTCCTGAAAAAGGATCAAACACTAAATCGTTCTCATTAGTTAAAGCAAGAACGAGTCGTTCAATTAGGCCTACGGGAAACTGGCAGGGATGATTTGTTTTTTCTACATGATTGCCCTTTACATTTGGCACTTCCCAAACATCTTCAGGATTTTTCCCTTTTGGATTTCCAGACAATTTCCCTCTATTTTCGCCTCGATAGCTCCGTTTCCCTGGATATTTTGCGGGAACGCGGACATCATCAAGGTTAAAAGTATAAGTATCACTTTTGGTATACCAAAGAATAACCTCATACCGTCCACTAAAGCGGGTTTTACTATGTAATCCGTGACCAAAATGCCAAATAATGCGATTTCTTAAATGCAAATTAAGTTCTTTGAAGATTGGTGCAAGTTCAATATCAAGAGGAATGATACTTCCATTTTCTATATAGTTTCCAACTTGCCAACAAATACTACCATTGTTCTTTAGCCTTGGACATATTTTTTGAATGATTCTCTTTTGCCATTTTATATAATCTTCAAGGGGAACCTGTTGTTCATATTCTTTGCCAATGTTATAGGGAGGCGATGTTACAACGAGATCGAAAATTGGTTCTAATGGCAAAGCATCAAGAAGTTGTTCAACATCCATTAAAAATAGTTGTGTAAGATTTATATCTGGCATTACGCCCGCATTCAATTCGCGAACTATATTAATAGGCATTTCTCGTTTCCTCCAGTGAAAAGTTTAAACTATAAATATATTACCTTTCGAGTTAAATTATACGATAGCATAATGTTTTTATCTTTTTGCGCATTTAATTTTGTAATTTTTTTATTTATGAAATTGATTCTTAATATATTTTCCACTTTTTATACGAGCATCTATTGGTTTTGGCTCATTATCTGGGATCGCCCATGCACGACCAATCCTTACAGCGCCTGGTACACGAGACTTATTGCATAAAACTTGTATACGACGAGTGGAAATTCCCCACCGCTTAGAAGTTTGCGTAACCGATAGATATTTCATTTTAGCCTCCACATAAGCGCTTTTCTAAAACAGATCATTTTCATAAGACATTCAAAGTGTGATATTGAAATTATACTCGCAAAAGCGAATAAAATCAAGAATGGTAAACCTTTTCATATCGGTGAGCGGGTTAGTTGAAAAGTTTAGAATCTTCATCAACTAATTATAAAAGCAATTTATTATTTGTTTACGGTTAAATTATTTGCTATTTGGGCCATATCAGCCATCATCTAGTAATTTTTTAAGAACTAAATTCTATTTGTAGTGATAAATATTATCCACTTAATATGTAACCATAAATTTTGATAAAGATTAAAATGCAAGTAGATGATACCAGATGCACACCTTAACAATAAATCGCATAGCCATAAATATACTTTTAGGAATCGAACCATGGATCCCGATTATCTATCTCAATACATTTTCTGGTGAGGGGCAGAAAGTATTCGAGGCCGCACAGGCTGCTGGCTTTCCGCCGTTTACGCTGGTGGCCATCAGTGATCTGGACTGGAACCACGACATGGTGCCCTGGGACAGTCCGCCTGCTTTCAAAAATGCTGAGCCTTGCACCGGTGGTGCGGACGACTATCTGCGGCTTTTGACGGAAAAAATTATCCCAAGGGCAGAGAGGGAAATTCCCGGCGTTTCACGATGGCGCGGAATTGCTGGGTATTCTCTGGCAGGGCTATTTGCGCTGTACGCCACCTATCAGACAGATGTGTTCTCCCGTGTGGGCAGCATGTCCGGCTCTCTCTGGTTTCCAGGAATGAAGGAGTATATCTTCTCACATGAGCCAAAGCGCTGGCCGGACTGCATGTATTTCTCCCTGGGTGACAAGGAGAGCAAAACTCGAAACCAGGTTCTGCGAAATGTTCGACAGAACACAGAGGAGATTTACGCCTTCTATCGAGGCAAGGGCATTGACACAGCGTTCCAGCTGAATCCAGGCAATCACTATAACCAAGCTGTGGAACGCACAGTTGACGGCCTTTGTTGGCTCCTAAGCAGGTGTGAGTTAGGCCCTCCTCCCGCCAGGCCGTATTCTTTGTTTAGGCGTGCTAAAAGCTGATACGCCTGAGAGTCAGAAATGACTTGCTTTCAGGCTTCGGCAGAGTTACAATACCCCAAACCTGAACATGAAAAAGAGCCCTTCTGGACAGGCTACGGCAGCGGATGCTGCACCTGGTCAAGAAGGGCTCTTTGACCACATGTTTGACCACAGACAGCGTCGGAACACTCGGAAACAGTGGAATTAAGAGCGGCAAAGAGTGAACTGAATGTAGCGAAAAGGGTCAAAAACCATTAGAAATAACCGGAAAAAATTTAGTTCAACCGTTAAGTCGTTTCCGGCGTTAGAAACGAATAATCGCAAAAAGATGACCAATAACTTCTCAAAGTGCGGATAACTCGCTCAAAGATTGTAAAATAGTTATACATTTTTATAAAAATTGACCATCATAAACAGCGACGAGGATTCTTTCAAAAAAGGAATAAAAGTACGAAAAGCGCCCAAAAGTGGGAGCGAAGTATTTGATTTCTCTTTTAATAATTGATTTTCTGGGAAAACGAAACTTGTTTGCGGCTCACTTCTTCACTCATCTCTTGATAGTATGTCTCAAGGGCTTTTTTGAATATGCTTTATAGTGCTTATTCTTTGTTTATTGCGTGCTAAAAATTGGTGCGCCCGTTGTCAGCCATCATCTATGTGTTTCCCTAACAGAGAACTGTTTCTGGGATTTTTCGATTCAAGTTTTAGTTGATAATTTCCATGTAATTAGGTATGATGGAAAAGAACCATCCAACCTTATGATTTGAAAGAAGCAACTAACCATATATAAAAATATCACAAGCAACTTACACTGTACGCATGGAATCATGCGTGATGTAGGCGGAAGTTTTTGGGAGATGTACACCAATCAGTTAAAGATAACTTTGATTCTATATAAAAAATGGATTTTGCCTGTGGAGGAAACCACATCTGGGGGCAGATGTGGCTTCTTTCTTGCGGCCTTTTCACGCCCTGCGTCAGCCTGTCCAAGTGACAGGGTGTCGCGGGGCGTTTTTCTACCTTTGGAAAGGAGTTAAGAAATATGAGTCTAAACTACATCTGCCCCGGCTGTGGGACCTCTTTGGGCTATGAGGGATTGTGCTGGAAATGCAAATCTGAACAGGAGCGGAAGGCTGCTCTTGCCTGGACACCGGAACAAATCACAGCGAAGCAGAGAAACCTGATTCAGAACATCCAGCGGCTGGCGGAGATGGAGGACCCGGAGTTCACCGACTTTTGGCAGCTGCTGGGGTACCGGGATGCCATCGACCCGGAGATCCAGCGGGCGGCACTGGCCGCAGAGGTGTTCTGGCCCTGTGAGATCTATTATCATGCTCCCGCCGATGTGCGGGATGGTCTGATTCATGCGCTGTTGTCCGCGGAATATTCCAGTGAGGCCTCCAATCTGATGAGTTGCCTTGCTATGCAGGGAGATGGCAAGGCAATGGAGACGCTGCTGGAGCTGGAGCGAAATCCCCGGCCCTGGCGCAAGGGCCTCTATGTGGACCCATCCAGCTATGCGCAGATCGGCGGCTGGACCTTCGAGAAGGTGGGCCAGAATATCCAACTCTACTTCGATACCTGCTATCCT
>JABLTR010066198.1_pt1 | contig 32119 bp, 27 predicted proteins | sample 7160071 | NCBI WGS metagenome assembly JABLTR01 (sample SAMN14651230, study PRJNA627086) | human gut metagenome | isolation source: feces | host: Homo sapiens | reverse complement strand
TCGCTGCTATGACCGTGCTGCAATACATCAACTTCTGTAACCATCGTAAAATTGGTCTTGTTAAAGATGCTTTATTTTAATTCAACCAACGGGTTAGCCTGATTTTTTACTACACACTTGTAGCTTACAAAAGAAGTGCCCCGTTTCGAAGCTCAATCGCGGGCAGGCCGGGAACTCACACCCGTTCACACCACAATCGCGCCGTTTCGGAATATCGGAGATAGAAAGAATCCGGCAGCCGAGGCGGCGTCACATCCCAAAACGATCGATACGACGGCAAAATACTTCCCGTCGCAAGCTACAATTATCACAACCCCCAGCGGCCATAATACAGATTCTTCGGAAAACATCCGGTTCCGCAGCACGGCCGGTACCGTGCGTGCAGTCACAACACGCACGGATAATAAATTCATATTACAAAAAATAATGGAATAAAGCAAGCAAAACGGGGCAAAATCAACGCAGGGCCGGGTTTTCGGTGCGGTTTCGGACCGGGGAGGGGCAATTTTTCCGGGACAATACGGAGAGGAGCGGCTATCGGCGAGCGGAAAACGGCGGACGGGGGATAGCAGACGGGGAATGAAAAAAGTATAATACGGGGCGCGGGAGGGAAACGGGAGAAACGGGAGAAGTCGCTGCGAATTTCGCCGGAAACACCGAAGACACCGGGGACGCCAGCCACTCAGGGAACAGCCGCCCGCGCAACACCGAAAAACGCCGGCAAAAGGTCCTGACACAAAAAAGCGGGCCGCATCGCTGCGGGCCGCCGATCGACCGAGGAGAACCGAAGGCGCCGCTACTCCTCCTCTTCGTAATAGACCTTGTAGAACTTGCCCTTCTCGTCCTCGCCCTGTTCGAGCAGACTGCGGTTGCCGTGGACGTAGATGTGGAAGTTGCGGTCGAGCTTGATGACGCTCTTGTAGGAACGGGCCTGTTTCTTAACCGCCGATTCGGAGATGGCGAATTCGTCCTCGATGCGGATGTCGCGGTCCTGCTCGTACTCCTGCTTGTAGCGCGAGAAGCTCTCCATGACTTCGGGCTGGCGGATCACCTTCTCCGAAAAGTCGTCCAGCGAAAAACTGTCCTGCTCCTTGAAGTATTTCATCGTCTCGTTGAGCATCTCGGCCTGATCGGCTTTCGACACCTCGAATTCGTTCGGGAGATGCTTGGTCACGTACTTCTTGCACATGGCCATCGCGTTGTGGGTATTGTGGTAATTGTCCTGACGCTGGCGCACGTGCAGGAAATCGTCGATCCAATAGCGTGCTTCGGCGCGGTTGGTGTTGTCCACGACGCAGACCGCGAAACCCGCTTCGCGCTCGGTGTTGAAAACGACGCACCCCTTGTCCAGCTTATTGACGTTGATCCCCTGATGCGCGGCGATATGCAGCCCCGACGCCTGCTCCTCGACGTCGAGGAACGTGTCGCGCGTCTCGGACTTGAACAGCCCGACGGCATCGACCGTCTCGCCTCCGAAACGGCAGTCGGTGAAGTAGACGACATAGAACTCCCCGCTCTTGATCTGGGGGTGCATGCCGGTTTCATAGAGATGTCTGGCAAGGCTGACCGAATGGTTGTAAAACGATTCGGGGTCGTCGAAGATCCTGCAGGTGAAATTCCAGACCTCGTTGCAGGTCAGGTCGGTGTCGTGGTAGAGGTTGAAATACTCCTCGGACTTGAAACCGCCCATGAAATAGGCCAGCAGCGTCTGCATCAGGGGCGCGTCGGAGAGCTGGTCGGAGAGCGACGGCGAGACCATCAGCGGCTCGTCTTTTGCTTTGTTGCCCACGATATGCACGGCCAGCGCGCCGATCCGGGATTCTTCGGTATAGAGCATTTTCGGTATTGTTTGCGTAAAACGGAAGGCAAAGATGGGGATTTTTCCGGGACCGGGCAAGCAAAAAACCGGGTATTTAGCAGAAACGCCCTGCCGGACTCCCGATAATTTGGCTACTTTTGCAACGACTAAACTTCCGTAAGCATGGAAAACAGAATAACCACACTCTTCGGCATTCGCTACCCGATCATCGCGGGCGGCATGATCTGGTGCAGCGGCTGGCGGCTCGCGGCGGCCGTAAGCGACGCGGGCGGACTGGGCCTGATCGGCGCAGGCTCGATGACGCCCGACCTGCTGCGCGAACACATCCGCAAATGCCGCGCGGCGACCGGCAAACCGTTCGGCGTGAACGTCCCCCTGATGTACCGCTACGCGGAGCAGATCATGCAGGTCGTCATGGAGGAGCGGGTCCCGGCGGTATTCACCTCGGCGGGAAGCCCGAAGACATGGACCGGGCAACTGCATGCCGCAGGCTGCAAGGTCGCGCACGTGGTGTCGAGCACGAAATTCGCCCTGAAAAGTCAGGAAGCGGGTGTCGATGCGGTCGTCGCCGAGGGATTCGAAGCGGGCGGGCACAACGGCCGCGAGGAGACGGCGACGATGGCGCTGGTTCCGCAGGTGCGCGCAGCGATTACGATTCCGCTGATCGCGGCGGGCGGCATCGCCACGGGCCGGGGCATGCTGGCGGCGTTCGCGCTGGGAGCCGAGGGCATTCAGATGGGCACCCGCTTCGCGCTGTCCGAAGAGAGTTCGGCCAGCGACGCCTTCAAACGGCTCTGCATCGGGCTGGAAGAGGGCGGCACGATGCTGGCGCTGAAGAAGATCGGGCCGACGCGCCTGATCCGCAACGACTTCTACACGGCAGTCGAAACCGCCGAAAACCGGGGCGCCTCGGCCGAAGAACTGAAGGAGCTGCTGGGCCGCGGGCGTTCGAAGCGGGGCATTTTCGAGGGCGATCTCGCAGACGGGGAGCTGGAGATCGGACAGATCGCGTCGCTGATCCGCGACCTGCCGCCGGCAGGCGAAATCGTCCGGCAAATCATCGGCGAATACAACGCCGGCGTGAAATCGCTCACGACTCTATAGCGGCCCTTCGGGGATAGGCGGGCCAGCGGAAAACAGCCGTCCCAACCGGGACAGTCTGCCGGAGAGACGCCGGGCGTACCGCCGCTACATGCCGAGCAGGACCAGCAGGGCGACCGTCAGAAACAGCGCCCAATGGCAGAGGCGCAGGTAACGGGTCTTCGCCGCGCGTTCATAGCCCAGCGACACCAGCCAAAGCAGGAACCAGCCTCCGTAAGTCAGCAGCAGGAAGAGTTCCAGCTGGAAATTGCGGGAAATGGCTCCGAAGCCGAGCAGCAGCAGGAATACCGCTCCGAGGGCCAGATCCGCCGTAATCATCTGGACGCCGCACCGTCCCATCAGCCACGCTTCGTAGGCTTTGTCCGCGGCGGCGTTCCGGCCGGGACAGGCTGCCGTATAGAAGCGGTTCCCCGAAACGACATGGACGAAGAACGCCGCGGTAAGCAGCGTCCCCGCCACAATAAACCATCCGTTCATACACATTACATTTTGAGGTAAATTCCGTCGGGCATGTGCCGGAGCAGCCACGCCGCGATGCGCCAGCGGCGGGTGACAACCGCAACCCGTCTGCGGCGGCAGACCGCCCGCACGATCTGCCGGACGGCTTTTTCGACCGGCATCACCCAGAACAGACCGTCACCCTTGGCCATCGCCGTATCGACGAAGCCCGGACGGACGTCGGTGACGTAAAGCGGGAGTCTGGATTTCGCGGCGCGCTGCCGCAGTCCCTCGGCGTAGTTGATCTGATAGGCTTTCGAGGCGTTGTAGGCCGGAGCCGCTCCCCCGCCGCGCAGTCCGCCGACCGACGAGACGATGACCAGATGTCCGCCGCCCTGCCGCTCGAAACGGTTGTAGGCCCAGTCTGCGACCGCCGTCCAGCCCAGCACGTTGGTAAGGATGGCCGTCTCTTCCAGCGCGAAATCCAGCGAGGAATTCAGATCGCCCGTTCCGGCGCTGACGACGCACAAATCCATGCCGCCCAGCTCCCGGACCAGACATTCCAGCGCGGCGACTGTCTCGGCGGGCCGTGTCACGTCGGCGACGGCAAAGCGGTATGCAGCAGGATCGGACTGCGCGATCTCCTTCAACAGATTTTCCCGGCGGCCGACCAGCCCCACGGCATATCCCTGCGCCGCAAAGGACTCCGCAAGGCCGCGGCCGATGCCGGAAGTGGCACCGATGACAATAGCTCGTTTCATATGCGCAAAGATAGGACGCGGAAAGCGGAAAACACTTGATCCGAATCAAGAAATCACCGCACCCGGCGGCGAATGCGGCTCAGCGTTTCGGGACGCACGCCGAGAAACGAGGCCAGCTCCCGGAGCGGGACCAGTTCGAGCAGGCCGGGACAGCGTGCCAGCAGCGATTCGTAACGCTCCTGCGGAGTCGAGACGTACGATTGCAGCAGCCGTTCGTAAATCTCGGCCAGCATATGCTCGGCGACGGTGCGGCCCAACCGCTCGTGTGCAGCATCGGTCCGGTAGAATTTTTCGAGCCGTTCGCCCGTCAGCGTCAGCACTCTGCTGTCGCACATCGCTTCGATACTCACCCACGCGGGGGCGTCATTGCGCATCGAGATATAATCGCCGACGAACTCCCCGGCGAAAGCGTACCCGACGACATGGCGTTCGCCCGCTTCCGTGGCGTGCACATAGCGGAAAGCGCCCTCCTCGACCAATCCGCTGCGGCGGTTGCGGACCTGCTGGAACGAAAAACAGCCGTCCTTGGGGACGGAGAGGCTTTCACCCTCCCTGCGGAACAGCTCGGCAAGCGGCGCGAATTCGGCGGCCGATATGTAACGATTGAAATCCATCGTCGGCAAAGATAAGTTTTTTTGCGGATTTTGCCGATCCGGACGAATTCGCTACCTTTACCCCCGCGGATGGTGCACCCAGCCCGTCAAAAACGCAGTGTAACATGAAAAAACAAAAGATCACCCAGCAGAATTACCTCAAGGCCCACCGCAAGGCGAGCCGCGAGGAGGAAATTGCACGGCACGGCCGTCCGGCAAGGTTCCGGGCCGTCCACAAGTCGAAAAAAACATACGATCGCAAACACGAAAAGGCAGGTCTGAGAAACCTGCCTTTTTCAATCTATCCGCAAAAATTCGATATTCGTAATACCACCGCCTGCTTAAGAGCAGCATGAAACAGCCTGCAAAACCGCCTCTCTGGGAACCTCCCATCAAGATACGATAAAAAATTAGCCGCTGCAAATTGAATTTGCAGCGGCTATTGCTTCATTGTGGTACCTCCAGGAATCGAACGACTCTCAGACAGCACACTATATCAATATTTTACAAGACTCAAAAGCTTTAGTCCCACGCGTTTTTATCGCTTAAAACGCGCTCTTCCGCAGGCATCTGCCGGAGGGGTTGATTTCTGTTTCAAATATACAAAAAATTTATCTCAAGAAAGTATGACTCGGGAAATTAATTAGACATTAATATGTTCCGAATCCAGGTTCGGAAAAATAATACTCCCGACCATTTTACACAACAATCACCTATTCATTACAAGCCCAAAATATTACTCTGCTAAACAACCACTTTCTATTATCATAGACAATTTTCGAATGATTTGCTGTTCTTCATCCTTTCCCCGTGTACTCAAAGGGAGAAGCGGCAGGCCGCATAAATCCAGAATAGATTGTTTTACGTCATCCCGTTCCCGCTGGACAGGCAGATCATGCTGGCTGCCATTGACCTCAACCGCCAATACAGGCATTTTATCACATTTATTATATATCAAGAAATCGACATGACTGTTTCTGCGGATGAATGCCCGCTGCCTGTCCGTTAGCCCGATTTCTTTCCCGACAATATTCCGCAACGGATAATTAGCAATTACCGCGAAGTTAGAAAATCGGGAATCCCGCCCGATAATATTCAGAATCAACTCGTGCATCAGGTTCTCCGAGGCATACCAAGACCCGAACAGCCGACGCAATGACCGCTCGCGATCCGGATCGAGATTATGATGATACAAATAATCAAAGATCGACTGAAAAGTGATTTCTCCTTTATTGTATTTAATATAGCGAATCAAGTTGCCAATATTGGTCGACAGCGGAGCCTGTTCGAACAACAGTTGAGACATCACTAATTCCAAGCGATTCTTCGCCCGGGAAACAGCTACGTTTATCAACTCCGACTGGTTAATAAAGTCGACTCTCTTATCCGCACTATACGATGACTCCCATTCTTCATCAACTTTTACCTTATCTTTGACCGTTGAGAAGATAACGACCTCTTTCTCGCGCCCTTGAAATTTATGAATCGTATCGGCACAAATATCCTCACGGAGCTTATTAATAGCATTTGCATGACTACGGAATGGAGTGATAACTCCTATGTCAGTTATCCCAAAACACGTTAATCGATTAAACTCCTCACAGACTTTCAGCTGTTCCAACTTATTTACCCACGACTTCCTCCTATAATCGGCACACGGCCTCTCCCGATCAGCGTGACGAACGGTAACGATTGCCAAGGGATGATTGCCCTCTTTGGGATCAGTCCATTCCGATTTGATAATTAGCTTCTTATCGTAGAATTGCTGATTGCAGAAATCAATAATCAGCGGATGACACCGATAATGCTCACGCAGTAAAACGGTCGGCAAATTCGAGTATATCGCTTTCAGAGAACTGATAATGCTATGCTTAACATAGTCGTAGCTCGGATGCACCTGCATTTGCCGGGCATATTCCCGCGCTTGGGGAATAACTTCCGAAGGAACAATTTGCGGCAACTGCATGGAATCGCCAACGATCACAATATTGCGACAGCAGGACATCGCAATAATCGCAGTAATCAAATCGACCTGAGAAGACTCATCGATAATAACATAGTCGAAGACAAAACTCGCAGGAATTGATTTTCGAACGGCATGGGTCGTACTTGTAATGACCGGAACTTGTGAAATAAACTCATCGAACTGCTTTTTGTAATTTTCCAGGGTAAACGCGATGTCCGTCCTCTTAATGTTTTTATTCAAATAATGTTGGAAAATTGTCTGTGAAAGCTCTTGACACTCCTTAGACAACTCATCCATTCGGCCCTCTGCCAACAATTCACAGAGACGGTCATATTCCCGATCCAATTTGGACAAACTTACCTGATAAAACATCTCTCCGGCATAGCCTGCCAAAATTTGCACATCTTTATAGGTAGAGATCGTTAAAGGAATGTGATAATGAAAGAATGTTTTTATATAGATCAAGATATCGTCCAGACATCCGGCAAAACGGCTATAAGCGTATTTACTATACTCACGCCAGGATTCACAATAATTTTTCAACGCAAGCCACTCTTGGGCCGTGTATCTTCGCCCCTTCAGTGCATCGCGGAGCCGTATATATTGAGGTACCGATAAATCAGTGTTTTTATGAAAATAATCCCACTCTAATAACAGATCTTTCTTCTCCTTTCGTAATTCGGAAAGCCGGTCGTCTAAACACAGCAACTCTCCTAATTTTCCGATCAACTCTTCCAGGCGACGTTCTTTCTCTGGTATTTCCGAAGCATCAACGGAGAAAGTTCCGATAGGAGCGTGACTCTGCAAAAAATACGCTTCCCGGTTATCGTATCGTCCAAGAGTCGCAAGAATATCTCCATAACCGTATTTTTGCAGTTTCTCCGCAATATTGGATGTCGCTGAATTATTGCCGGATACAACCCCGACTGTCTTTTTATTTTTGATGAGATTTGCAATAATATTCAGAATCGTCTGTGTCTTCCCCGTCCCCGGAGGCCCTTCGATGAGGCTGATATTATGCGTCAAAGCCATCCGGACAGCCTCCATCTGGGAGCGGTTGCTGCCGAACGGATAGATAATCGTCCCGGCCAAGGACGTCGTTCGGATTGCACTGCGATTCAAATAGGAGTACAATACGGTGTCCAAGGCTGTCACGTCTATATTTTTCAGCTCTTTCTCAAGGAAACTCTCCTCCTCTTTCCCTACATCCGCAGCCTCTGTCTTATCGGCAGTTTCAACGACAGGCTCCGGCGTCTTCAACAATGCTGCAACTTTAAGAAAATAATCTAATGAATTAACAATTGTCACATTACATTGATTGTATTTCCATTGAGTTCCACTTTTAAATAGTATCTGATACTTTTTCGTATCTCTATCAAAATGACAACTTACAATATCGTGCGTAATATCCTTGCCCTTGGCAATTAATCGTTGGGTGGGTTGCAGTTCTATTTTTTCCATGATATCAAATATACAAATAATATATTGACATCGGTTTGAGTGTGGTTATAAATTTAGTCCTGCATATCTTATTATTGCCGCCACCTCTCCAAAGCGCAATTCAAAGTGCATATTGTGTATTTTGAATTGACGCATTCAGATAGCGAGTCCGCACTTACACCCTTTCAGATATAAATTATTGCACGCTGCTAAAACTACACCTATCCGAGAATATTTATTTGATTTCGTATTTTATGAAACGGAGGTGATCCATGAAGTTGTATCTATTATGTGCAAAATAACATTTTGATTTCATCGATATCAAGCAGCATAAAGCGGACATCCTAAATAAACTCCATCTTCAAGTCATAACAATGGCGAATAGCCCACTTACTGAAGAACAATAAAGAAAATGAAACATAATCTCTAATTTCCAAAAACAGGTAGTATGGGTCTGATTTATGTAAAATTATCTGATCACACCAAACTATTACAACCGCCCGCACAACTTATATTAAAATGCTAGCATTGAATAAATTACGAGTACATAAATATAAAATGAAGACAATAATAGCATGTTTACATCCCGCACATTTCTACATATAAATTTGGAAACTATTCTAAATCAATCTTCTTTTCATTTTGAAATTTCAACTTAAAATTTAAAGATTTCGTCAAATTTAAAAATATCATAATACATTATTATTCAGACGTTAGCGGGTAATTTCATATCAACATTCTCACACTCTTTTAGCGTTTTTTAAGATTGAACGCTAAACATTAGTTAGGTATGATAAAAGTAGGTAGTGCCTAGAGACACCTGAGAGTGCCAACGGATGACATGATGCCAAAATAGGTACACTTTAAATGTTGTTTGGCTATCTTGCACAATAGTTACAGGACTAACCTATAAACCTTAATTAAATCATTTTAAAGTTAACAAATTCTATGAAAAGTGTCGTTATTGAACAGAAAGCATTCGAAAAACTTCTGTCCAAAATCAATCTATTAACCGATGCAATCAATTTCATCAATCAAACTATTCAAAAAGAAGAATTGGACAAATGACTTGACTCACAGGATGTTTGTATGGCACTAAATATTTCACCGCGCACATTACAATATTATCGGAATAAAGGAATAATTCCTTATTCATTCATCGGTAATAAAATTTACTATGAAGCGACCACAATTGCTTCGATTCTATCACAAGGTCTAATAAATCACAAATAACCATGGATGATATAATCACATCCCAATCCGAATTATTCCAAAATATTATGACTAAAATAGACGCTGCATCAAATCTTGCCAGCGAACTATTGAATAACCAGAGAAAGAGATTATGTCAAGAGCATTATCTCTCTAGTGAAGAATTCTGCCGTCGGTTCCATATCAGCAGACGGACGCTTCAAGATTACCGCGATAACTTAATCATTCCTTACACTTCAATTGGCGGCAAAATCTTATACCCTGAATCAGAAATAAAAAAGGTCCTACTGAAAAACTATCAGTCTGCAGGGAATACACTTGCCGAAGGGCCCTATTCTGTTTTACTGAATACTAACCATCAGAAACTCTAAATCATGGAAGAATTGACATTTAATGACCTCCCCAAAGCCGTATCCCAACTCTTGCTGGAAATCAAAGAAATCAAAGAATTGTTAAAAACACTGCAACCACCAAAGCCGACAAATAAGCCGATCTTGATCGACCGAGCTTGTGAAATTATTGGCAAGTCCCGGCCAACAATCTATAAACTCTCCCGGCTCGGCGAGATACCTTCTTATCGACAAGGGCGAAAGGTCTATTTCTTTGAAGACGAACTGCTGGCTTGGGTCGTATCTGGAAAGAAACGAACCTTAGACGAGATCAAAGCAGAATTCCAAGACTCGATTTACAGAGGAACCAGCAAAGACAGAACCTTCCAAAATTTATAGTGATGAAACAAACCAAAGTAGCACTTCGAAGTCGACCGATTTCAAGAAATAGGCGATCTCTATATTTGGATTATTATCCTGCAATTCGAAATGCCGAAATGAAAACCATTCGTCAAGAAACATTGGGTATTTACATTTTTGATAAACCGCGATCATCCATGCAAAAGCTACATAACGAGGAAATATTAGCTAAAGCAGAATTGATACGCTGCTATAGAGTAGCAGAGTTGATCAATCGTAACATTGGTTATATCGGCCCCGAAAAGCGCAATCGGGATTTTCTCGATTATTTCAAAAAAGCGACATTAAAGCACCCTCAAACATGGCAAAGTGCATATCTGCACTTCTATCGGTTTTCAAAGGGACACTGTCTGTTCGGAGACTTGGATTTCAAATTATGTTCACGATTCCGCGAGTATCTTTTAGATACATCAACTATAAAACCGGTACGAAAATTATCGATCAATACTGCTGCAAGTTATTTGAACATTTTCCGATGCCTGCTCAAAATGGCTTACCGAGATAAAATACTTGGTGAGGACTTGAGTATTTGGATTGATAAAATCAAATTACAGGAAAGCCGGATAGAATATCTCACACAAAAAGAATTAGCCCAATTAGTCCAAACACCTTGTGATATTCCTATTGTAAAAAATGCCTCTTTATTTTCCTGTCTGACTGGATTGCGATACAGCGACATTTTATAACTGACATGGGAGGATATGGTTCCTGCCGTTAATGGGAATGAATATGATATTCGGATAAAAACGCAAAAAACAGAAAAAGAGTTGACGCTGCCATTAAGTACCGATGCTTTGAAATTATGCGGGGACCGAGGATCGGGACGAATTTTCCAAGGGCTTAGTCGTAGCGCAATCGACCACCCTCTAAAACATTGGCTCCATCGCGCCGGAATCAAAAAGAAAGTTACGTTTCACTCCTTTCGACATACATTTGCCGTCTTACAAATTGCGGCCGGCGCTAGTATTTATATCGTCAGCCGGATGCTCGGACACAAACACGTTGCCACAACAGAGAGATATGTTGATCTAGTGGATAGTATAAAAAGGGAAACGGTTCATAATATTCAACTTAACTAATAAATATCCAGAAATTTAATAGAAGACGCGGTTACATCTGCTATGTGAGCAATACTTATCAATCCAAAACATCTACTATCATTAATGCCATGAAAGACATAAATTGCGGTCCTCGAAAAAATCAAAAATCTCACACGTGCAAATTAATATAACTTGGTATATATAATAATAAATTGTCAACTAGTAATAAATTAGTATTTTCGTTTATTATTAATTCCAAACTCATATGCAAATCAAGAAAATTGAAGTTAAGAACTTTCGTAAACTAAAGAATATCACCATAGATTTAGATGAGTCTGTCACCCTAATCGTGGGACGTAATATATAGTGGAAAGACATCTCTATCTGAGATATTTAATAAGTTTTTAGTCCCCAAGGGCCCATGTTTTACTTTTGACGATTTTTCTTTTTTCGATTTTAAATGATTATAATATCGCACTAAATCTATACGAGGAGTATTTATCTCTACATGCTCAAGGTGAAGAAAAAGAAAAAGAAAGCGAAACTAAACTTCGAGAAGCCAAAGAAAAAATTCCAGCAATATTACTAAATATTTATATTGAGTACAATGAACAAGACGACGATAACCTTGGAGGCTTTTCTGAACTGAATCTGAATCTAGATGATTCGAGACGGGATATCAGCATTAGTTGTAAATACGACATAAACGAAGAAGAAAAATTCCTTGCAACTTTGTATGAAAGCCACACCCACGATAAAGAGATACAGATAGTCCAGATTGTCGAAAATATATATCATGATTTTTATACTAAGTCATACAATGCTTTTGACAAGCTGAATTCAGCGGTAACTCCTAGAATCATTAATCCACTTCAAATTGAAAATGCCTTCATATTAAGTTTGATCTGCGCTCAAAGAGATCTTGACGACCAGTCCTATGATAAAAAAGGCCGCATAGCAAAATGCATGAGTAGTTTCTTAGATATATCAACTGTTAACGAGGAAAATATCAATAATCTGGCAGAAAAACACAATGAATTGGCCTGAAAAATAGAAATGGAGGATCATCCATTAATATATGGACCTATTATAGATGATTTGAAAAAATTTGGCATAAAAGAAGAGGACTCCAAAATCATAACTAAAGCTCTATTTGATGCAAAATCCGTATTAATAGGATAGATTCAAATGTACGATATGTGCGAGTGGTATATATCACTAAATAACAGCCTGTTAAGAGGATATTTGCTGATAGATAATCATATTAAGTCATACTGATTGACATTAAGATAGTTAGGCCGATTTTACTTCTTTTTTAGAGACGATTATATGTAGAATCATTATTTTGATGTAGATTTATATGTAGGCTATTTTGCGATCAATCTAATGACTTATATTTGAGTCTCTTATTTATTTTATCAATATAACCAAAGACCTACATCTTAGGGCATACAAATCTAAATTTGCATAAACGGTTGATTTATGTGAGAATTAGTTCAATTTAAAACGAGTGCTGCAGGGTTAAAATGACTGGCTTTTTTATTACCATCATTTTTACTTACTTTGTTGTAAATGAAACCCGAAAACATAATGTGGATGAATGCAAAGTTCATGGGGAGATCAAGCAATTTCATAATATCCCATATTGGGTATGGAGGAATGACGCGAAACAAGATATATAGGTCGTTATTGTATGATAATAAATTCTAAATCATAGAATTATGGATTGGGCTAAAACCACAGATTTAACGAATTGGGCAAATACTTTAGATTGTCAGTCTGCTCTCCCGGCTTTGGTCAGGCGATTGATCCGTGCAACCGTCCATGGCATTAACGAAATGAAATTCCCTGCAGGCGAGAACGTACAAATGGGAGGATGGGATGGATATATGGAAGTTGAACAAGGCAATGAGTTGGTCCCTGAAGGACTATCTGTTTGGGAATTCGGATCAAGTAAACAACCCTCAACGAAAGCCGAAAAAGATTATGCAAAGCGCAAGGCAAATCCATTAGGGGTCGATCCTAAACAGACAACGTTTGTCTTTGTCACACCAAGGATTTGGGAGAATTCCGAGGAATGGGCACAGGAAAAAAGAAACGAAGGACACTGGAAGGATGTTAAAGTATTGACTGCTGTAAGTCTTGAAGAATGGATTGAAAACGCCCCCTCTGTTGGTTTTTGGTTGGCAACGACACATTTGAATAAGTGTCCAGCCACAGACATATTAACTACAGAGAAGTTTTGGGAGGAATGGTCATTTAACGGTAAGGAGCGTTTACTCCCATCGTTACTATTGAGTGGGCGGAAGCAAAATAAAATTGAACTAACAGAAAAGTTTATAGGAAAGGGATGGATTGGAGTGAAATCAATTTCCCAAGAAGAGTCTTTGGCATTCATCATAGCATCATTTTTGACCGATGAATCTCATTCTGATGATTTTTTTTCCCGGAGCCTCATTATTAGTAGCAGAGATGCCTTCAGGAGTTTAGAAGTAAGTGCTTCACCGCTCATCCTGCTTCCCAAGTTCGTTGATATCGGTTTGTTCAACAGCGCCATTCAGCGCGGCCACTCGGTCCTCGTACCGTTAGGCGCAGAAGATAACGTAATCCAGGGGACTATAATCAATTTGGATGAAATTGACAGAGACGGATTCGTGACTTCATTGAAAGAATCTGGATATATACACGCAGAACAACTATCAAGAGAGACCGCAAGGAATATAGGCGTTTTAAGACGCAGACTTGGCTTTGAAGGCACTAAGCCTCGATGGACAGTATCCGAAAATATCAGAGCTTTGATACCTGCAGTCATTATCGGTAGGTGGTATGATTCATATGAGGGAGATACGGAAATTATATCAAACGTAGCAGACGTGCCGTATGACGACTATGTTTCGGCTTTATCGCCTTGGATGATTTCGTCGGACCCTCCTATCATGAAAATCGAATATTATTGGAGGCTCACATCTCCGTATGATGCATTCTTCTATTCATATCCCTATTGGACGCAACAGGACTTCAATAGGCTCAAAGATGCAATTATTCAAGTGTTCTCTGAGTCGGATGAGAGCATCCGGGAAAAAGAGTCTTCTGCAGATATTTTGTCCCAACTCAGATACCAAAACACGAATAGGTATTCCCATGCGCTTCGAGAGGGACTATTGATGACCTTGACATTGACAGCTGAGTATGGGGCAAATATAAATAACCCTACGATGGCAAAGCCTCAAGAATGGGTCGATGGTATCATAAAGCGAATATTGCAAAACGACGATCAATACTTTTGGAAAACCATAACTAACCACCTGCCTTTAATAGCGGAAGCATCTCCCGAGAGTTTTCTTATTCGTCTTGAGGAAATGCAAAACGATTCGGATAACACTTTGACTCAAGTTCTGTTCTCTAAACCAGATGGATACGATCCCTTATTTTATAAGAACTATTCTCTCGGGATGCTTTCTGCTCTTGAATCACTGGCATGGGAGCCAAGGTATTTGGCAAGAGCAAGCAAGGTATTGCTTAGATTGTCAGAGTATAAAGACGATTCGAATATTCAGAATAAGCCCATCAACAGCCTTAAAGAGATTTTCCAGCCGTGGCATTGCCAAACGTTTGCAACGTATGAGGAGCAAAAAGAGGTGTTGCAACTACTCTGTAAACAAAATTCAGAGATCGCTTGGAGACTTCTTATTTCAATTATGCCCGATCCTCATGGTGGACTTTCGTTTCCGACCCATCGAATGCGTTGGCGGTCATTTGGACAAATTAGGGATAAGTATTTTCGAAACGAAACAAACGATATGTGGAATTTCGTATTCGACTTATTATTAGCAAACACCGATAATAGGGTTGATCGTTACTCTGATCTGATTCGTATATCGGACAATTTAGGCGAACATAATAGGGAAAAGTTATTTGCAAAAATTCAGCAAGATAAGCAGCATATAAGAGACAATGATGCTCTGTTGTGGAATCAAATTCGGAAGTTCTTACACCATCACCAAGCACACCCTAATGCAAAATGGGCGTTGAAAGAGGATTCACTCAAACCCTATTTGGATTTGTACGATGATCTGACACCGCAAGATGTATTAATGAAGAATCTATGGGTATTCGATCATCGTATCGAAATGGTAAATCCTGAGCCAGCTTCTGAACGACTTGGAAACAATTGGTATGAAAAGGCGTTGGAGTTTCGAAAGGAAGCACTCAAGGAGATATATAATCAGTTGGGTCTTTCAGGAACTTTGGCATGTATATCTTCCATTAATGAGCCCCAATATTTGGGTGAGACACTTGCATATATAATTTCTGACACCGAGATTGTTGATATAGTTAATCATTCTTATAAAAGCAATGAAGATTTTCAATTCCTTAGAAGTTTTTTCTGGAAATTGAATCTAATAAGGAGTGACGAAGAAATATTCAGAATTCTCGACTTGCTCAACTTAAACAATCTTCCGCTGGATGTTGCCGGCAATATCGCGACCGTTCTAAAGCAGACAAAAGATTTTTGGGCTTACATCAGCACATTGGATCAACCGCTGATTGATTATTACTGGACTAATGTTCATTTAACAAATTGGAGTGGATCAGACGAAGAAATCATTTTCGGGATTAACCGTCTATTCGAATACAAACGATATTCATCTGCCGCAAATTATGTGTACATGCTACTCATGGATTCCCGCAAACTTCCAAACAGAATACTTGCTAATTGCCTATTAGGTATTGTTTGTGAGAATAAAGAAAAATTCCTGCCTGGATCACATGAAATAACGACGCTTTTGGAGAAACTGGATGGCAGTAGTGATATTGAGGAAGATCTAATGCTCCAAATCCAACTCTTTACAGTACTCCTTTATCATGGAGATGGATATAAGCCTAAGCGAGTTTTGAAAGCACTATCCGAAGACGTTTCATTCTGTATTGAGTTGTTACGATGGAAATGGGTTCATAGTGATGGAATAGATGAAAATGACAAATCAATAGAACAAGCTAAATTTAAGATCGCATGGGAAATATTGGATCAGTTCGATGTGATACCCGGAATGAGAGAAGACGGGACTATAGATGGTAATGTTCTGAATAACTGGGTTGATGGTTTGCGAGGCGCAGCTTCTGAAGCAGGAGTACTTAAATATGCAGACGGTATGATTGGCGATCTATTCGCTACCTATCCAAGAAAAGCAGAAGGTTATCCTCCAGTTGAGATTTGCGACATCATTGAAAAACTACAATCAAAGGAATTGAATGAACATTTCGATGTAAAAATCCATAATAGCCGGGGAGTAACTGTTAGAGGCGCATTCGATGGTGGTACCTTAGAACATAATGAAGCGGATTATTATACTCGGATTGCAAAAAAACACCGGAACACTCATCCAACTGTGTGTCACATTTTTGAAGGTATAGTCAAAAGTTTTCTACACGAAGGAGCTCGCCACGACCATCAAGCAAAAGTAGATTCACTGGAATATTAAATGATGGATAGACGATTTGCTTTAATGATGTTCTTAACTACGGAAAGAAAGAATTCATAACTTCAGACCTAAATCAACATTCCTGTTATTAGGCTATAATACATATTTTACTCTTTAAATCATTATCTAACTTAAAGAGTAAATTATGTATTCAGTAATCATTCGGGGTAAGAGGGATCTGCGGGAGGCGGATCTTGTTAGACTCACGCTTGTAGTCTATAAAACCGGCTATATCCGGAAAGAAAAGCAACTGCTCGTAACCGGACTCTATTCTGACTGGGACAAAAAGTCCCGCTGCTTCAACCCGTCTTCGGTTGAAAATATCGCCAAGAATAAACTGCTCCAGCAGGGGCGTATCCGCTATCTCAGAGTTGCTGAGAAGTGGGAGTATTCCTGCAAGAATTGGGACACGCTCGAACTTATCCATCATCACGATTCCGAAGACAGTCATAAGTACTAGCACCGAAGTCTCTATGTCACTCAAGTTTTCGACTTGATAATCGAAGAAAAGATCCAACAAAAGCGTATCCGCAATGGTCAGGAGTTTACAGGTGAACACGGAGCGATAAAGCTTCGGCATGTCCAACACGCTTTGACGCGATTTGTTCAGTCGCAATATGGTCGCAAGTTCTCGAAGTGTAGATTTCGTGACATCACTCGTCAGTTCGTCGCGGATTTCCACTATCATGAGTTAAAGCGCGGAAATAAGAACGGCAATAGCGGCGGAGCGAATCAGAAAATAAAACTGTTATTTCAAGTATGTAGGAAAGCTATCGAGATAGGGGTATATGGTGTGGACCTCTCAGTGGTGTTTTTGGATTTAGTGATTACTGTATATCAAGAAGTTAAGCTGTAAAACCTATAGCTATTAATAAACAAAAACAATTTCAATCGCTATGATAGGCCTCGAAATCCATTATATGTATGCTGTTCTCGGCCCAAAAAGAGGCTTGCTCTTTATGCAGTCATAAAATGAGTCTTGAGGCCCAAGCAACAATTACCCGTTGGTTTGGCAATGAAAATGTATACCGGTAAATTTAAAAGATCATTATTAAAGGAATACTCTTTTATTCTATCAAGGAAGCGTCTAATATATAGCTTGTTTAAATAAATATTGGTAACTATATACAAGTTTACACTAATGTAATTTAAACAACAAATGCCCCTGCAATTATGTAAGAGCATTTGTTGTAAAATATTATTTGAAACTACCTTTTTAAAAATTCTTTTAACAGTTGTATCCCTGCATCAACTTCTCCGTTCAATCCGACTGTTTCGGATGGAAAAATATATGTGCCGGACAAGATTGTGTTTGTGTCTATACTACGAATAAGGTACTGCTTATTGTCTTTAATAAAATAGAGATGCTGCTTGAAATAATATCCCCTGACACCGTCTTTATATCTGTTATGTGCTTCGACGGTTAATTCTCCGGAGTCGTTCGATTCGGTTATGGATTGCGTAAATCCGGCTACTATGTTGGCATATTCGTAATTTGTAGAAAGTAAAGAATTAACCACATAATCTTTCAGTACACCCAATGCATTCAATACTTCTATGCGGGGTCGATATATAGAGCCACAAAGACTTTCCTCATATTCTCCTTTTATGGATGTCTTGATATTGAAATGTCCCTTCTTCTCCACCATATATGTTACTGTAATCTCGTAGGTTGTATTCAAATATTTTGGGTTTTCTTTGGCAAAATGATTCAAATACTCAATAAAAGAAGATTTGCCCTGTTGTACAAAGTGTGCAACATTATCGGGTAAGTTCACCGTGGAAATTTTCACATTTGATGCAGAAATTTCCGTTGGCGAACCATAGAAGTTTCTAAGTTGACTATCATTCATGTAATATGCTAGAATGCCATATTGTTGGATATTCTGAGACGATGGTCTTTGACGAAAAGCATAATAACCTACTATTTCAAAGGCGTTGTCATACGTTTCACTTGGCAGAAAAAATTTCAGTGGAGACCATGCAACAGCTCCATTCCTGTCGATAGCATAAACGATTGTGGAATCTGGCAACAATTTCAATTTAGGCAATATATCATCTGGAACTAACATCACCATCCAAGCAGAATACATATCGTTCATATCCTGCGCTCCCGACATTACGGAGCCAGAGAGACAACCTACATTTCCGGTTTTGGTCGAGATATAATAAACAGCTTCGCTATTTTCAAAAGTATTATACTCGCCATTTAATTTAAGTAGGTCGTTTGTGGCTTTATCAAATTGTGAGATAGTGGGAGTTAGTTTTATTTCATCTTGAAAGATATTTTTTCTAAGTTTAACTACTTTGTCATATAGGCTCCAACGTTCACTCAACGTGTATCTACCCGATATTCCGTTGTAAATAACGGTGTCCGGATCAATCCCTTGTGCCGTAATCTTTATGGAAATAAGGCACAATACAGTCAATAAAATAAGTCTTCTCTTTGTCATAATTAAATCGTAAAATGTTTAACAATTGCCCACAAAGAAAGCGTGGGCAATTCTCGATTTGCTTTCTTGGTATCGCCAAACACCTCGTACAACAAATGAGTAAAGCCCACGCCGATGAAACGTGAGCATCAACTTCATTCCTGTCGTACTGTAAAATTTGGCGATTTTAGAAAGCAAGAATAAAAGCTAACGCTTTTTATTATATGTCCTAATTGCTATTTAATCATAAGCATTGTATTTTTATTTACTCTTGGCATATATCGGTATCTTCAATATGCATTCCTCGTTTCAATTGTTCTTTGACAGTTTCAAATAATGTGTTAATTTCTTCTTCTGTCATTCCTTTGAGTTCGGCATCCGCCATTTCGGTGGTTTTGTTCCTCAATGCAAAGATAGGAAATATATCTCTCATAAGTTTATCATTTTTAAACCAAACACATTGAACATAGTTTTCCGTGCCCCCATATGGATTTTCTACAATCTTTTCCACAATCATTTCGGGGCCATCCTCTAATTTGAGACATGCGATTTCTCCTGCAATAAATTTTCTTTTCATTTTATTAATGGGTTTTAAGTAAAAAAGGGTTCAAAATACATGATACTGACTTCAAGGAAAAAATTAAACTATATTTTGGAAATATTTTATTAGTTTCTGATATTTAGATAAATACAAAGCGTGCCCCTTAATGCGTTTCCTATGGGAAGAAATTCATATTCGGCTGAATTATGTCATTAAATAATAATAGTAGTTATTTACATTAAATATTTGTTTTGGTGTGATTTTATTCTTATCTTTGCATTGTAATCAAAAGATACTAAAAAATGATAACCAAAGATTTCAATTCATTGATTGATATAGTAAAAGCATTCCCGACGGAAGAGCATTGTATTGCGCATTTGGAACAATTGCGTTGGAATGGAATTGTAGTGTCTCCTTTTGATTCATCATCGAAAGTTTATAAGTGCAAGGGTAATAAATATCGCTGCAAAAACACAGGTAAGTATTTCAATGTTCGTACCAACACACTTTTTGATAATACGAAGATTGAACTCATAAAGTGGTTTATGGCTATATGGTTGGTCACATCACATAAGAAAGGTATTTCTTCATTGCAACTCGGACGCGATATTAATGTAACGCAGAAAACAGCGTGGTTTATGTTGCAACGTATTCGCAAATGTTTCGGCTGTGAAAATAATAGTGAATTGAATAATGAAGTTGAGATTGATGAAACCTATATCGGTGGCAAGAACAAAAATCGTCATGCAGATAAAAAAATCGAAAATTCGCAAGGCCGGAGTGTAAAGGATAAAACGCCAATTCTCGGAATGGTCGAAAGAAAGGGCAAGGTTGTCGCTCGCAAGATTGAAACGACATCGGTTGCTCATATCACACCGGAAGTTGTCAAGACCGTTAAAAATGCAATGGTTTATACGGATGAATGGGTAGGTTATAAGCAGGTCAATAAGATTTACGACCACCTGTTTGTAAAGCACAATGAGGGCGAATATGTCAATGGCCGTATTTACACGAATACGATTGAGGGTTTTTGGAGTATTCTGAAACGTGGCATTATTGGCATTTACCATTTTACCTCCCGCAAACACATTCAAAAGTATGTAGATGAATTTGTGTTTCGTTATAACACCCGAAATAATACAGAAAACCAAAGATTTAATCTATTTTTGCAGAATACAGAGCATCGTTTAACATATAATGAGTTGATACATGGATAAAATAAAGCAAACCATAGTTATAAGAATCGACGGACTGCCGATAGAAAGCTACATTACCGAAAGCGGGACAAAATATGTAGGTAAAAATGCCGAAAGATTATTCAAAGTCAATAGCAATGTTCCATTCATCACATTGACAGATGCGAATAACAATACTGTGATTGCCTATGAATTGCAGTCTGTTGTGGATAATGTAAAAAGCAAAATATTGAAGTACTTGGCAAAAGAGGGGCTTACGATACTGTTTATTGCCGGAGATAAGGCTATCGATAATCCGGTACAACCACTTTCTGATTTTGATAAGTTGCTTAAACAGGCGTTAGACTATAATCCGAGCAATAATAAACCTAAATAACTCTACTATTATGTTTTTAGAAGAATTTAAAAATCATATAACAAAATTTTCTACGGCTCCATTTTTATTTATCGGCTCTGGCTTTTCAAGAAGATATTTAAATATGCCTGCTTGGGAAGCATTATTAATCGAAATGAACAATCGTTTAGAGCTACCAAAGCAATATGAATATTATAGAGCAAATGCGAACAATGATTTACCCAAGGTTGCCAGCTTAATGGGTGAAGATTTTAGTGAATTATGGTGGAGCGATGAAAAATATGAACAAAGTCGAAAGGAGTTTGCAAAGGATGCACAGTCAAAATTTTCTCCACTAAAATATGAAATATGCAAGCGATTAAATGAAAATATAGCAATAGTATCTGGTGAATTAATTGTCCAAGAACTAAGGCTCCTTAAAAAAGTCAATATAGATGGAATAATTACTACTAATTGGGATAATTTAATCGAAAAGCAAATTTTTCCTGAATTTAAAACATATGTTGGTCAAGATGAGTTAATTTTCTCCGATTTATCAAATATTGGGGAGATATATAAAATACATGGTTCATCAGATCAACCTAATTCTTTAATTTTAACAGAAGAAGATTATCAAGATTATCAAAATAGGAATCCATATTTAGCAGCGAAGCTGTTAACTATATTTATTGAAAATCCGATCATATTTATTGGATACAGTCTGAGTGATAAAAATATCCAAGATATATTAAAAGCAATTATTAAATGTTTATCTAAAGATAAAATAGAATCATTGAAAGATCGGTTAATATTTTGTCAATGGAATCCAGATTGCCAAGAACCATCCATTGCCGATAGTACAATCCTTATCTCAGATACAATCATTCCGATTAAATTAGTGAATTTATCGAATTATGTCGATTTGTTTACCGTTTTAGCCAATAATATGCGAAGACTGCCAACCAAAGTTTTAAAGCATATGAAAGATATGGTGTATGATTTCGTTAAATCGACAACATCCAAACAAAAGATATTTATTGCTGATTCTCTTGATAATATTGAGGATATATATAAAGCTGAATTTGTTTGGGGTATAGGTTTGAAAGATAAATTGGCGGAACATGGAATAAAAGGAATTGAACTAAAAGATATTTTAAAAGATGTCGTTTTAGACAATCAGCCCAATTGGTCTCCTCTGACAGTTGCTAAACTAGGATTACCTGTAATGGCGACAAGAGGAAGATTTATCCCTTATTATAAATATCTGCGTAATGCTGGCTTATTGAATCAAGATAATGAAATTGATATTAATTCAGAAGTTGTAGAATTTACGCCTGAATTTATCTCCAAAATAAATAGCATAGGTCGAGACGATTTTTCACCATCAGAAATATATCTAAGAAAAAAGAGAGAAATTAATCAACAATATGATTCATTTGCATCTCTCAAACAGGCATGTGCAGACAATAATTTGCATATGATGATGTACATTCCTCTTTTATCGCCAGAGAAATTAACAGTTGATGAGTTGGGTGAATATTTAAAAGAAAAGATTTCTTTAATAGAAGACAGTCGTTATGGAACACATTTTCGAAAGTTAATTTGTCTATACGATTACTTAAGATATAAAGAGCAAGTTTAATTTGCTGTCTATGGATTTGGTGTAAACTTATATATAATTGCCTAAATATTTTATCCACATTCTCCATATCCCGCTTGATGCTGGAATCCATGACTTTGGCGTAGCGCTGGGTCATACGAATATCGGAATGACCTAGCATTTTGGCAATATTCTCCATCGAAACACCGTTCGACAAAGCCACGACCGTGGCGAATGTATGACGGGCAGTATGTGTAGTCAGATTCTTTTGGATGCCGCAGAAATCTGCAATCTCTTTCAGATAGGAATTCATCTTCTGGTTACTCGTCACGGGCAGGAGTGCGCCAGTTTTCGCGCACAGCGGATGATTCTTGTATTTTTCCATGAGTAACTGCGGAATCTTCAGTAGGGGAATGTTGCACATATTATTGGTCTTCTGACGGGCTTTACGTATCCATAGGTCGTCGTTGTTGTCGCGAACGATATGCTCCTGTCGAAGGTTGCTCACGTCGACATAGGCCATCCCCGTAAAAACACAAAAAATAAACACATCTCGCACATATTCCAACCGAGGCAAAGCAAACTCTTTGCACATCATCCGCTCAATCTCCTCCTTGGTCAATACCTCCCTAATGACTTCTTTTTCCTGAAAGCGGATTCCGGCAAAAGGCTTCTTGTGCATCCAGTCATTGGCGATAGCCAGGTTGACAATCTTCTTTAAACCCTTCATATAACGAATCACGGTATTTTGCTGGCAGTTGCGTGTCGTCTTGAGGTAAATCTCGAAATTTCGCACGAATTCACCATTTAACTCGGTGAGGTTCATATCCTCTTTTCCATACTGTTTCTGGATGAAATGGCCGAGGTATTTACAACAGTTGTCGAAGCGGCTAACAGTAATTTGCACATAGTCAATACCAATCAGCCTGCGGCAATCATCGTTGTGCTTCCGGAAAACATTCAGAAGCGTGTAACGGCCCTCCTCGCAACTATAGAGTTTATCCATAATCAGGCGGGCTGTGTAGATAGTGCCTTCTGCCTCCAACTCCCGCTGAATAGTTAGCACCCGCAGTTTGAGCATACGGATATATTCGTTCAGTTCAGCCGCGGCTTTGGTGCGCCCCATCGAACACTCCTTAGCCTGGGACCAAAGATTGAGCGCCACGCTACGCCGAATTTGCAATTCGACGCTAATACTATTCACGGTAATGCGAAGCCGAATGGGGGCTTCGCCGTTTTTTAAGAGTTTTGTCTTTTTGATGAAGAACAAAACGCTGAAAGATGCTCGTTTCATAACTTTAATTTACTGGTTAAAATTACGAAATCGCGCCCTCTGAATCAAGTGGCAAAATATTGTGAATCAGTGCAAAATACGCCAAATTGTGGGACTAAATCCGAGATCGAAAAAAGTCCCACGATTTTCACTTGCAAATATGCTCTGAAACCCTACTTTTTGCCTCTGCAAGAAAAAGATAAATCCCTGAATTCGTTTAAAATTCAGGGACTTGCTTTGTTTTGCTTGTTTCTTAAGTGGTACCACCAGGAATCGAACCGGGGACACAAGGATTTTCAGTCCTTTGCTCTACCAACTGAGCTATGGCACCATCCCGATATCGTGGTTAGGAATACTCCTTTCCGTATTATCGTGGTGCAAAGGTAAAAATTCTTTTTCAAATCTGCAAATGCCCGCTGCATTTTTTCTGCTTTTTTCAGTTGCGGAAACATCTCACGCCCTACCCCAGCTTCACAAAAAAAGGGAGGAGCCGTCGATGCTCCTCCCTCCCCTTGATCAATAATGCAAGCGATCTTACTTGAGCATCACTGCATTTGCATTAACGGCACGCCGTTCGAACGACGGCGCCGAAGTCAATTGCGGAACGGCCGGCTTCATATTCCGGTCCGCAGCAGCTGCAAATTTACCTGCCAGCATGGCTTTCCCCTTAACGGGGGCAGCGGCCGGAGATTTTTTCACCAGTGTAAACGGTCCGACCGGATAGTCGTCGGCCGTAAATCCGGAGTCGGCCGTCGGATTATACTTGCCCAGATAGTTGGACCCATTGTAAACGAACTGGTCCATCATAACCACCTCGGCCTCCACATCTCCCGTAAGAGTGAGTTCATTGCCGATAACCTTGCCCTTTCCGTCAGACATTATGGCACCGATCAGGCCCACATAGGAACCGCCTACCGGATAATAATATTTACCGCTTACATTCTTGTCACGGCAAAGAGCGACATAGCGAACGGTGCCGTCTCCGGTAGCTCCGATCTCCTGATAGCTCTGGATCATGATATAACCGGTTTCCTTGTCGAAAGTGGCAATTGCGGGGAACCGGTCGCGATAAGCCGAGATGGCCCATCCGGTAAGCGCAAAGTTGGTATTGGCGACCTTCGTGGAGAAAGTGACGTCGAAGGAGATCGGCTTGGCAGACTTCATCGAGGTCGTACTCGTCACGGTCCACGTACCGAGCCAAGCGGCATAAGCCTCATCGAGTTCGGGAGCCTTCTCCGTAGTGAATTCCTTCCTGAAAAGATCCGTCGTAGCCAGAACCACATTCTCCGTAGCGACGATGCCGAACCCGATGACCACATGATCCGTTTCCGAAGAGAGGTCCTCGAAGATCTCGCTCGCCGCGCCCTTCTTGCCGAGAGCGGAGACGATGAAATCGGCCGTATAAGTCCCGACCAAGGAGTTCATCTCGGAGATCAGCGACTTGATGATCGCCATGTCGCTCTCGCCTTCGAGATCCGCCTTTTCATAAACGTCGAAATAGTAATAATCGGTGGCGACGCTCGGCGTCACATTGACGGTCGCGCTGCTGAAGGTAATGTCCGCCGGATTGATCGTAAGCTTGTTATTCGAGCGGACGGGCTTGGGCGAATAGATCTTGACGCTTCCGTCTTCATTCTCGAAATAATAGTCCTCCTTGAAAGTCATCTCCGAAACCGTAGCGTTTCCGATCGTCAGGGGCGAATAGAATTTGAGACCCGTTTCGGTAAAGACAAAAGGAGCCTTGACGACCTCGCCCGCGGAGACCGAACCGTCGTCTCCGGGAGCCGGCGTATAGGAGATCCTGAAAACGCGGGAAGAGAAGTTGTTGAGCCTCATCTCCCAGTCAATCGGATAGGCAACGCCATCGACCACGCAACGGGTATAGATCAGGTCCATCTTGGCAGCCGCATCCTGATAGCTCTGCAATTCGGTCTTCCAGTTCACCCCCGCCTCGATCGGATAGAGGTAGGCGTAATTGTTGGTTTTGCGCCCCTTGAGTTTCACGAAATCGGCGGAAGCCTCCATGACGATGAAGTCGGAATCGCCCTCCAGACCTCCGTTGCTCGTACCGATGCCGAGTTCAGCCCCCGTCGTCGGCGAGGAGTAGAAGTGGATGATGTCGTTATTGGTGTCGAACGCGAGTACGGGACCGCTCTCCGCAACCACCGAATAGTAGGACGATTCGGTTTTGCCCGCAGCGAAATTCTCACTGGAAGCGACGACCGTATTGTCGGCATTGAATTTCAGGAAAAGCGTGTAGCCGCCGTAAATGCGCTCGCTTTCGGGATACAACTCCATCCGCCAGCCGTTTTCTGCGCCCTGAAGTACAGTGATGGCTTCCTTGACCGCCTCTTCAATACGTTCCGTCGCCGATTTCGAGAATTTATCCTCATCGTCCTTCAGGCAGGAATTGAAAAGCAGGGGCAGAGCCAGTAATATCAATATTTTTTTCATAAACATCCTTTTTTACTTAATTAGTGGCATCTAAATCGAGGTTCGGAAGTTCTTTCTGGCGGCGTAAAACGACTTTGCGCAATTCGTCCAGATCGATTCCCCAATCGTTCTTCATGTATTTGTCCACGATCTCGAATTTGGCTTCGAGCATCGGACGGCCCACCTCGCCGGCCGTTTCGAGCATCTCCTCCCAAGTGGCGGCCGTGTTGGTGACGTAGATGGAGCTTACCTCCACGAACTCCTCCTCGGCCGAAGTCGAAGCGTAACGGCTGATAAAACCGTCCTTAAGCGCCAAGTCCTCCGAAGGATAGACATCCCAGCAGGCGTTGCCGACATAGCGGATGCCCGTGGCCAAACCGGTGATCTGATTGAAATCCGTCGAGAAGGGCTTCTTCTGGTTGAGGATATGAGCGAATTCGTGGTGGATCGTCTTGAAATACCACTCGTTCAGCAGGTCCACATTGGTCGGGTCCATATTGTTGACGGCATAGAGCGTAATCTTGGTTCCGCCTTCGGCCGTACCCAGCACGACCTCGCCGTTGTTGTTATAGGCGGGACTGCCGACCAGAAAAACCATCTTCGGGAAGTAGCTGGTGATGAAGTCGCGGCTTCCGGTCACCTCGTCGTAGGCCTGCAGGCAGAGGTGCTTGACCAGCTTGGCCATCTGAACCGACTTCTCGTAGTTCGCGGGAGTCAGATCGTAGATCATGTCGCTCTCCATATCCTCATAACGGTAGCGGAACTCGATGTTATAAGGCTCGATATAGTTTTTGTAAAGCCACGCGTCCAAAGGCGTCTCCGTCGTCTGCTCCGGTTTGATGACACTCGTGCCGCTCAGATCGTCTTCGGAACACGAGACGCCCGAAAAAGCGCAGACGAATGCGAATAATCCTAATATTGTTTTTTTCATAACGTTCAACTTTTATATATAGATCAGCGAATTATCATTATCTCGGATTAGGAGTCATGTCGGCCGCGAGCACATCGGCGGGCAGCTGAACGGCACGGCGGTTGTCCCGGACTTCCAGCGTATCGTCCACGCTCTTGATTCCCAAATCGTTGCTGGTCAGGGTGCGGCGGTAAATCTCGATGCCGAAGCGCTTCACGTCGAACCAGCGCAGGCCGTAATGCAGCGTCTCGTAGCGGCGCAGCAACAGCAGCGTATGAATCATGCCCTCCTGCGTTTGATCGATTTCGAAAGCCGGGTTGAGCGGCTTCTTCGGAGTCGGATTCTTGGGATCGTAATCCGCAACCGATGCGGCCCAGCTCGAAATATTGGCCTCGGTCAGCGTCTTGTATTTACTGCATGAATTCGAAAGATAGAGATTCATGTCGCTCAGGGCCGCCGTGTAGTCCTTCTGCATGATATAGGCCTCGGCGCGGGTCAGCAGAGTCTCTTCGGCCGTGAAAAGCGGATAGACAGTATGCCTGTAGCCTGTTCCCGCCACCGGATCGAGGTACTCGATCAGATAGGGAACACGGGGCAGCAGGATTTTGTCGATTCCGCTGACAAAGCGAAGCGGTTCGCACTTCCACGTGTAGGGAGCGAAGGGAGTATTCGTGCAGTCTATGCCCTCGTTATCGGCAATCATCTGTCCGTGATTGTACTGCATTCCGACACCGTACCCGCCGAATACACGGCCGGCATACGAATAGGCGGTGGCCATCATGAAATTGCACGTCAGATCCGCACTGACATAGTAGGTAGCCGCCGTATTCAGTGTAGCGCCGTTGTTCATCGGGTATTCCAGCAGCTCCTCATAATTGCGGAGCGAACCGGCAGGTGAATTGGTCAGCGCCACCGTAGCGTATTTTACCGCCTCGTCCCATTTCTGGTAGTAGAGGTAAAAACGGGCCGCGAACGCATTGGCCGCACGCTTGTTGAAATGGTACTTGGGCACCGAATAGATGACGTCGTTTATCAGCGGCAGTCCCTCTTCGATATCCTTCTCGATCTTGGCGTAGACCTCGGCGACGGTTCCGCGCTCGTATTTGGGATCGAGTTCCGTCTCGGCCTTCTCCATATAGGGAATACCGAGGTCGTCGGGATGCGCAGGATCGTAATGCTGGCAGAAAACGTTCACCAGCACGAAGTGGGCATAGGCACGGCAGATAAGCGCTTCGCCTTTTGCGGCGCTCAGCTTGTCGGTCATCTCCATCTTGTCGATGGCCTTGAGCACCTCGTTGGCGTTGGCGATAGCCATGTAGTGGGCTTCCCACGTGTGAGCGGCGTCTTCGTTGTCGGTTTCGGTCGGATCGCTCCATTCATAGCTCTCCTGCCAGAAACGGCTCCAGCCATCGTAATTGGCGCCGTGGTTATCGGTATTGTCGGAAGCCATTTCGAGGAAAAGCCACGGCTGGCTGTCCGCATAAGCCGATACCAGCATCTTGATAGCCTTCTCTTCCGAATCGATAATCGTCCGGTTGTCAGGCTGCTCGTCGAGGAAATCGTTACAGGAGGAGAGTCCCGCAACAAGAAGTCCCGCAAGCAGGAAATATATCAATTTGTTCGTTTTCATATGCTTTAAACTAAATTATAAACCGATTTTGAGCGTTAAGGTAAACTGCTTCGGCACGGGAGTGGCCACACCACCCGAATTGAAGAATTCCGGATCCTGACCGTTGAGCTTCTTGTCCGCATAGATCAGGAAGAGGTTTGTCGCCTGAATCTTGAGCGCGAGGTTGGACATTCTCAGCTTCTTGATCCAGCGCTTCGGGAAGTCGTAGGTCAGCGAAATTTCCTTCATGCGGATAAAGTCGCCTTTGGCGATTCGGGCCGTAGAATAGTTGTAGGCATTGTAGGCGTACGACAACTTGCTGTCATTCCGCACCTGACGGCTCGACACGATAGCCGGAACATCGGTGTATCTTTCGTCACCGGGCGTCATCCAGCGGTTGCGGAACTCGCGCGGCATGGCGTCGAGGTCGTTATAGATACTGGAGAAGACCGGATCGAGACGAACGACGTTGCCGAACGAATAGGTGATGAAGACGTTCAGACGCAGACCTTTGTACTGGAAGATGTTGCCGAAGCTTCCGACGTCCGTCGGCTCCGAGGGACCCGAATAAACCAGATTGTCGAAACGCTCGGTCTCTTGGAAGTTGATATCGGTCGAAGTCAGCACGCCCGCTTCGTTGATGAATGTCGGAACGCCGTCTTCGTTCAGCCCCCGGAAATCGTAGGAGAAAAGCGAATTCACCGGGTAGCCCTCACGCGAGAAACCGATACCGGAAACGAGGTTGAAGGCACGGGTGGAAGTATTGAACTTGGTCACCTCGTTCTTCATGTGCGAATAGATGAAATCGGTGGTCCAGCTGAAATCCTTCGTCTTGATGTTCTTCGTCGAAAGCGAGAACTCGATACCCCGCGACTTCATCGTCGCGACGTTGCCGTACTTCTGGATCTGGCCGCCGATACCCTGCGTCATCACCCGACCGATCAGGTCGAAGTTGTCGCGCTTGTACCAGTCAACGGTCAGGTTGATGCGGTTGTCCAGAAAGCCCAAATCCGCACCGATATTCAGCTCGTGCTTCTTCTCGTAGGTCAGATCGCTGTTCTCCAGATCCTTGATCGTCAGACCCGACTCGGTAACGCCGGCCGAGGGGCGCCACGGCGAATAGCTCTGGATGACGGCGAGCGCATTGGTCACCGAAGGGCGGTCGGCCGTCAGCGAATAGGAGGCCTTGAGCGACAGGTGCGAAACGGCCTTGCTGATCGAATTGAAGAAATTTTCCTCGTGGACGTTCCATGCGCCCGAAACGTTCCACGTAGGCAGCCAGCGCGAACGGGTCGTCAGGCCCAGCGCGTTGTTACCTTCGTAACGCAGCGTGCCGTTAAGCGTATAGCGGCCCTTGTAGGAGTAGGTTCCGTTGAAGAAGAAAGCGACGTTGCGGTAGTGGGTGTTGCCCATTTCGTAATAGGGCGAGTTATCCTCCTTGCCCTTCTTGAAGACGAGATAGTCGTAGAACGGAATTTCACCCGAATCGTACTGCAGGCCCCAGCCGCGGAACCACGTTTTCTGACGATCGCTCTGGTTGGTTTCCATACCGAGGTAAGCATTGATAATATGCGTATTGTTGATCGTCGTATTATAGGTCGCGGAGAAACGGAAGTCATAGGACAGCAGCCGGTTGTCCGTACGGGTGTAGATACCGCCGGCGGGCAGGATCGATACGGGAACGGCGTAAATATCATCCGGATCCTTGTACAGCAACGGGTTGTTGTCGCGAATCGTCGTCGTACCCATGGCCCGGTAGGCATTCGCCTGATTGGAAGCCTCGCGTACGTTATGCTCCTGCGAAGTTCCGGTATAGCGCACCGACGCCAGCGCCGAAGCCTCGAATCCCTTGAAAGCCTTCCACTTCAGTTCGCCTTGGAATTTCACATCGGCGACGTTCAGGTCGATGTAATTGTTCGCCAGTTCATGGAGAATATTGAAATCCGCATAGTTACGGACATAATACTCCTTCGGATCGAGCACGCGCGAAGTATTCAGGGCGTACGAATAGGGGTTGATGTCGAAATCGCGCTTCACCTCGCCCGTTACATAGTCGGTCGTGGCGCCGAGCGTTCCGGGCGCTTTCTGCTTACGGTACGAACCGTTGGTAATCAGGTTGAGCGTAAGGGCGTCCGAGATATTATACGTCGCATTGAGATTGGCCGTATAACGGGAAATCTCGCTGGTCTTGGTCCATCCCGGATCGAAAAGGGCGCTGATCGACGCATAGTAGGCGGACTTTTCGGTACCCGACGTGATACTTACCGAATGCGAGTGCATGACCGTATTCTGGAAAAGCTCCTTGAACCAGTCCGTGTTGCGGTACTCGGCCTTGCGCAGGTAGCGATTGCGCGTCTCCACGGTGTTTTCCAGCAGTCCGGCATTGATCAGCGAATACATCTTGCCGTAAACACCGCTCGCCGACGCGTTGGTGACACGCGAATTGCCCAGCCATCCCTTGTTGTACAACTCCTGATAGACGGACATCTGGTCCTGAGAATTCATGATGTTGAAATCGGCATAGGAGGGAATCATACGATACGTGAACTCGCCCGTATAATTGATATGGCTGACGCCGGCACGTCCCTTTTTGGTCGTAATGACGATCACGCCGGCCATAGCGCGCGCACCGTAGATCGAGGTGGCCGAACCGTCCTTCAGGATATTGAAACTCTCGATATCCTCGGCGTTCAGACCCGCGATGGCGGAACCGATCAGCGTCGTGGCGTCACCCGAAGAGAGGTCCTCGGCCGAAATATCGGCGACATCCTCCATAATGACGCCGTCCACGACCCAAAGCGGTTTCGAACTGCCGTGAATCGACGTCGCACCGCGGACGCGGATCTTGGGAGCGGTTCCGAACGTACCCGATACGTTCTGCACCGAGACACCGGCCGAACGGCCTTCCAGACCGCGGCTGATATCGGCCAGACCCGATAGTTTCACATCGTCGGCAACCAACTGGTCGGATGCACCGGTGAACAGTCGTTTATCCGTTTTGGTCATACCCGTAACCACGACCGTCTCCACGGTCTGAGAATCCGGCTCGAGCGTGACCTTCACCTCAGGCGCAACGGCTACCGTAGCAGTCTTGTACCCCAAATAGGAGATTTGCAGTTCCTCGGATTTCGCCGGAACATTGTTCATAACGAAAAATCCCTGCTGATCGGTGGATACACCGATGGTCGT
>JABLTR010087343.1_pt1 | contig 32209 bp, 35 predicted proteins | sample 7160071 | NCBI WGS metagenome assembly JABLTR01 (sample SAMN14651230, study PRJNA627086) | human gut metagenome | isolation source: feces | host: Homo sapiens | reverse complement strand
CGCTTTCCGTTTGTGGGGGCGCTGCGGGACGTTTTTCGAGAATAAGTGAATCAAGCAACCACCAGGCCGCTGTCCGACAAAACCGGGCAGCGGCTTTTTTGTACCCAGCAGCACGGACCGGGAGAGCCGCTGTTGGCCCCCATGTGGCCCGGTGAGGCGGTTTTCTCCCCAGAGTGGGGAAACGACCCGAACCAAGCCCCAAAAAGCCGAATTCGGCCCCACAAAGGCAAGGTTAAAAATCCCCGGATAAGAGCACCGGGAGGGGTGTGAAAAAAGAGCAGGTGAAAGGGTGTGGGTCGGTGAACCGCCCCACACCCGGCTCACAGCGCCCGGCAGAGCCGGTCGCTTCGGGCTTTTTCGGGGTTTTCCAATCCCCCAAAAAGTGTGGGTCGGTAAAAGGGTCTCTGGGTCAGGCTGTGGGGCAGAAGTCGAAAAATTCCCGGAGTTCCGGGAAAAATCCGTGGGTCAACCTGTGGGTTTGGCCCCAAAATTAGAAGGAGAAACGAGCATGACAGAATTAAAATCCCCTGCATCGGAGAAACGCAAATTTGCCCTGTGGATCAGCAAGGAAACCATAGAAAAGGCGAAAGAATCCTACAAAGACGACAACTGCTCCAGCGCCAGCGAGTTCATCGAAAAGGCGATTTTGTTCTACCTGGGATACCTGTCCAGCCAGGAAAATCAGGACTACCTGGCCCAAGTTATCCCCTCCACCGTGAAGGGCATTGTAGACGAGAGTGCCAACCGCATGGGGCGGCTGCTGTTTAAGATGGCGGTGGAAATGGCGGTATCGGAAAATATCCTAGCGGCGGTGTGCGAGGTAGACCAGCAGGAGCTGAAGCGCCTGCGTGGGCAGTGCGTTCAGGAAATCAAAAGGACCAATGGAATGTTGTCCTTTGAAGGAGCCCTCAGTTGGCAGAGAGATGACTGATGCCATCTCCCCGAGTTTTGTTTTCGCAATAACATCGCCAGAAGGAAAAATAGAATATGGCACAACTCATCACAAAATTCGGCTACTTGAAAGACAACAAGACCCGCTCCCGGGGTGGTTACGCCAAGTACATCGCCACCCGGGAAGGGGTGGAGTCCTCCGGGGTGGAGGGGTATATGGAGTACATGGCCACCCGCCCCAGAGTGGAAAAACAGGGCAGCCATGGCCTGTTCACCGGCGCTAGGCAGTCGGTGGTGCTCTCTCAGGTGGCAAAAGAGCTGGACGCTCACCGGGGGAATATCTGGACAGCCATCTACTCCCTGCGCCGGGAGGACGCCCAGCGCTTGGGCTTCGATACCGCTGCCCGCTGGCGGGCCTTGCTCCGCTCCCAGGCTGGTGTGCTGGCCCAGGGGCTGAAGATCCCACCCACCCATCTGAAATGGTACGCCGCCTTTCACAACGAGGGGCACCACCCCCATGTGCATCTCATTGCCTATTCCACGAAACCCGGCGAGGGATTCCTCACGAAACAGGGCATGGACATCATCCGCTCGGCGCTGGCTCAGGAGATTTTCCGTCAGGACTTGGTCAGCGTCTATGAGCGGCAGACCTCCCACCGGGACGAGCTGCGGCGGGTCGGCCGGGAGAAGGTGGCCGGCCTTGTCCAGCAGATCAGCGGCGGGGCTTGCGAAAACCCGCTGCTGGAATCGCTGCTACGGGAACTGGCTGGGAAACTTTCCAAAGTGAAGGGGAAGAAGGTGTATGGCTATCTGCGGCCCGAACTCAAGGCCCTGGTGAACCAGATCGTGGATGAGTTTGCAAGGGACGAGCACATCGCCCAGCTCTACGATCTGTGGTATCAGGACAAGCAGGCCGCCCGGAATGTGTACGATGAGAGGCCCATAGAGCGGGTACCCCTCTCGGAAAACCCGGACTTCAAGCCCGTGCGGAACGCTGTGGTACAGGCGGCAGTGGAACTGGAACATGAGCAAAGTGAGGTACAGCGGCCCGCTTACACCCCACCCCTCCTGCCCATGGCCACCCGCCTATTCCGCCAAGTGGGCCAGATTTTCCGTCGACAATTCAACTTAGACCCGCCCGTGGCCCAGCTGGTAGACAGCAAACTCCGCCGCAAGATTGCGGAGAAGAAACTGGCTCACGGGCAGAAATTTGAAATTTGATTGGAGGGATACCTATTACTAAAAAGCAACGCTATCTGGCAGGCCGCTCCGACTTGGTTGCCCTGCTCCGCTCCCGAGGGGAAACACTCAAGCGCCTGGGCAGTGAGTGGGAATGGAAGTTCCACGATGAGCGGGTCACCATTCGGAACAACGTGTGGTTCGACCAATACACCCAGAAGGGTGGGGATGCTGTAGACTTCTTCCGCTACTTCTACGGGGAGTCCGAGGAACAGGCGGCAGCCATGCTGCTGAACTGTTCCGTGGCAGACCTGGAAAAATTGCCCGCCCGCTCCCCGCCGCAGGGCACACCTTTCAAAGAAAGAGAAGAAAAAATAATGGAGGTTCCTCCGGCCTATGGCAATATGCGGCGGGTGTTCGCCTACCTGTGCCAGACCCGAGGCATCGCCCCAGAGGTGGTGTCCGCCTTTGCCCGGAAAGGAATGATCTATGAGGACGCCGACCACCACAACGCCGTCTTTGTGGGCCGGGATGAACAGGGCAAGGTGCGCCATCTTCACGCCCGAGGGACGCTGACAGGCTCCCACTTTCGCCAGACGCTTCCCGGCAGCGAGAAGGCGTACAGTTTCCACTGGCAGGGAACCAGCAGGAAACTCTATGCCTTTGAAGCCCCGATAGATATGCTCTCCTACATTTCCCTGCACCCGGAGGGATGGCAGAACCACACCTATGTGGCCGTGTGCGGGGTGAGCGCAGCCCCTATCCACCACTTTCTGGAAACGCAGCCTCAACTGGGGGAAGTCACCCTATGTCTGGATAACGATGAGGCCGGCCACAACGCCGCCCGCAGAATTGCCGCAGAATTGCTAAACAAGTGGAATACCGCCGTGTCCGCTGAATTTCCCAGCCAGAAAGACTGGAACGATGAGCTGCTCGCCGACCGCCAGGAGGAAACCCAGGGGCTGACCATGTCCATGTGAATTTTTAGAGGGCCTCTCCGCTGGGCGAATCATAGCTTTACTCACAAGGGGAAAGTCTGCCCTTCTATTTGCGGAATTTGCATCGGTTTTCCGCAGGAAAATTGCCGCCGTGGGTTGGCGGCAAAGATGCAAAAACGCGTATCATGGGGAAGCTCTGCCTTCCCCATGATACCGGCCCCCTGTCATGGTGACAGGGGAAGGGGAACTAGCTCAGGTTAACTATAAGCAGAAAAGAAAAAGTCTAAGAGAGTACCTGGTAGATTACCGGTAAGCTAAAAAACAAGCTAGAAAGAAAAATTGCCTTCGAGTTTTCCACAGGGATGGAAGATTCGCGGCCTCTTTTCTTTTCTGCTTCGAGAATTGTTGAAAACTAGAGGGAGTTGATGAAATGCAGCCGATCGTGAAGTTAGTGATCGCGGGAACGGCCATGTTTGCCACCCTGGGGTTGATCGCCGGGCTGTCGGGAATGTACAGCCTCAATATCAAGGCCAAGACCGTGGGCCATGGGCAGCACGGCACCGCCCGGTGGGCCACCAAGGGGGAAATCAAAAAGACGTACACCCATGTGCGGTTCGAGCCAGAATTGTGGCGAAAAGGGGAGCACCTTCCCACCGAGCAGGGCATCGTGGTGGGATGCCTGACCAAACGTCACCGCCTTGGCAACGGCTTCCGGGCTGTATGGAACGTCTTGGTGGTGAAGCTGCTGCGGAGATCCCATGCCATCCCCAAGACCGCTGATGAAACCACCGCCCTGGTAGACACCGGGGACGTCCACGCCCTGATGATCGGCGCGGCCGGTGTTGGCAAGACCGCCTACTGGCTCTACCCCTGTTTGGAGTACGCCCTGGCCAGCGGGATGTCCTTCCTCGTAACGGATACGAAGGGGGACGTGCTTCGGAATTACGGAAGAATCTCCCGGGAGTGCTACGGCTACCGGGTGGGGGTGATTGACTTGCGTAACCCCACCCGCAGCGGTGGTTTCAACTTCTTGCACCTGGTGAACAAGTACATGGATCTGTTCAAGGAACATCCGGACACTTTGCTCTACAAGGCCAAGGCCGAGCGGTACGCCAAAATCATTTCCAAGACTATCATCACCGCAGGGATGGGCGACGCCAACTTCGGGCAAAACCAGTTCTTCTACGACGCCGCCGAGGGGTTGCTCACAGCAACCATTTTGCTGGTGGCCGAGTTCTGCCCCCCACCGGAGCGGCACATCGTGTCGGTGTTCAAAATCATCCAGGAGCTGATGGCCCCCAGCAAAACCAAAGGTCAGACCCAGTTCCAGGTGCTGCTCTCGATGCTGCCGGAGACTCACAAGGCCAAGTGGTTTGCCGGGGCCGCCACCTCCACCGCGGATCAGGCCATGGCCTCCGTCATGTCCACCGCCCTGGCCCGGCTCAACGCCTTTCTCGATTCCGAGATGGAGCAGCTGCTGTGCTTTGACACAGCGGTGGACGCCGAAACCTTCTGCAAGGAGAAGTCGGCGCTGTTCTTGGTGATGCCCGAGGAAGACCCCAGCAAATTCTTCATGGTGTCGCTGATTATCCAGCAGCTGTACCGAGAGATCCTCTCCGTGGCGGACGAGAACGGCGGGAAGCTGCCCAACCGGGCGGTGTTCTACGCCGACGAGTATGGGACTTGTGCGACACGTTCGCAGCTGAAAAGGCTGCGTGCAAGGCAATAAAACTTTGCAAACTGGTATTCCGATAGGTGGAATGAGAGGGTAACGCCTTGAAACGCCTACCTTAAAACTACGACAGGCGGGAACCGTGCAATAGGCTTTCCGTCTGAGAGCTCGTGAAGTCGGCAGAAGTTTGCCCAAACAGAGCGACCCGCTGCTGTGGAAACCGGCCTGGAGGCAGGCTGTGCAGATGATATGCCGGAGGTCTATAAAATACCCATGGTGAGAATGTCCTCATGACTGACGAACCCCCGAAAGAACGGCTCTAGACGAACGGACGGCAGAAATGCTGTTGCCGCATAGCTGCGGTGTATGTGAGGGCGAGTAAAATTGTGTACTATGAAACCCCTTATATCGTTACAGGCGATATCCAGCATACAGGGCCAAAGGGCAGCCTAAAGGTATCTGTACAGATAGGAATACCGGAACGTGGAAAGGCTGGGACATGGAGCGGATTGCACCGCTGTGAAATGGTGACAGGGAATCCATAACCTGTCCTTATCCAGCTGAGAGTGATGCCACAGTACCTATGAAGCGGTGATAACAAGCCGTGGAGGGATAGGCATTAGTCATATCATAGCAAGAAAAGTAACTACCGATTCTTTCATAGGTTCGAGTATGACTAAGAAAAGCCAGCTTCCATTTGGAGGTGCGGCCGACTATGACAACAACCAAGAAACCGAAAAAGCAAAAACTGAGAAACGCGGAATATTATGATTTACAAGCCACGTTCGACAAATTGTACTTGGAGAGTAAAAACGGCAAAACCTTTACGAAAATCATGCCTATCATACTTTCCGAAAACAACATCCGCCTTGCCTACCGCAACCTGAAAAGGAACAGCGGGAGCAAGACGGCGGGAACGGACAATAAGACCATCAAAGACCTGGAAACTTGGAAAGAGCCTGATTTAGTCCGTTATGTGCGCAAACGGCTGGAATGGTACATCCCCCAGCCCGTGCGCAGGGTGGAAATCGCAAAGGACAACGGGAAGACCCGTCCCCTGGGAATCCCTACTATCCAAGACCGGCTTATCCAGCAATGCTTCCTGCAAGTTCTGGAACCCATTTGCGAAGCGAAATTCCACGACCGCAGCTTTGGGTTTCGCCCAAACCGCAGCCAGGAAAATGCCGTGGCAGTGGCCTATTCGCTTATGCAAATACAGCATTTGCATTTTGTTGTAGACCTTGATATCAAAGGTTTCTTCGACAACGTGAGCCATGGAAAACTGCTGCGGCAAATGTGGTCGCTGGGAATCCGTGATAAAACGGTACTGTCCATTCTTTCCGCTATGCTGAAAGCTGAGGTGGCGGGGATAGGCTTCCCGGAAAAAGGGACGCCCCAGGGCGGGATCATTTCTCCATTGCTATCCAACATTGTGCTCAACGAGTTGGATTGGTGGATATCCAGCCAATGGGAAACCATGCCGATGCGCAAAAACTATGTGCGCACACGCAAGGATAATGGCGTGGCGGAAAAGACCTACGCGTACAAAGTTCTGCGGGAAAAATCCAGGCTCAAAGAGTGCTACGGTTTACGATATGCCGATGACTTCCGTATTTTTTGCCGCAGGCGGCAGGACGCTGAGAAGCTGTTCATCGCCACGCAGAAATGGTTGAAAGAGAGACTGGGTTTGGATATCAGCCCGGAAAAATCTCAAATTGTCAATCTGAAACGGAAGTATTCTGAGTTCTTAGGGTTCAAAATGATGGTCAAGCCGAACGGCAAATCGGGCAGCAAAACCCGATATACCGTTGTCTCCCATGTCTCAGAGAAACGCAAGAAGAAAATCAAAAAGCGCGCTTCTGAATTAGTGGCTAAAATCAAATTTCCCGCTGACAAGTTTGAAGAGCATAAATTCATAATGGACTACAATTCCTATGTAATGGGGATCCACAACTATTACAGCATGGCGACCCACGCAAACCAGGACTTTTCGGAAATTGGCTTTTCGGTCAAGCGTACTATGAAATGCAGAATAGGCCAGAGATTGAAAAAATCAGGCAATTCACTGCCCCAGTATGTTCAGGAAAAGTATGGCAGAAGCAAGGAACTGCGATACATTCGCGGGCTGTTTGTTCTGCCTATATCTTACGTCCAGACCCGCGCACCAAAGCACCGGCCAAGAAACTGGTGTGTATACACCCCAGAAGGCCGTGCGCAGGTGCACAAGTCATTGGAAAAGGTCAACCTTTCCATTCTACATTATTTGATGGAACACCCAGTGCCGAGCGAAAGCATAGAGTACAACGATAACCGGCTGGCGCTTTACTGTGCCCAACAGGGAAAGTGCGCTGTCACCGGCGCCCCCTTGAAAATTGGGGATGTCCACTGCCACCACAAGACCCGCCGGGCCGATGGCGGCGATGATAGGTATTCCAACCTTGTGATGGTGTGCAAGGATGTTCACACCCTGCTCCACGCCAAATGGGAATCCACGATAGGCTATTATGTGGAAAAACTGGCCTTAAACGCCAAACAAAAGGACAAACTGAACAGGCTGCGGAAACGCCTTGATTTGGAAGAAATCTGAAAAGGCCTTCGTTGTTGAAAATCGATAGGTTTATTGAACTTACATGATACGATGGAACGCCGGATGAGTGGAAACGCTCACGTCCGGTGTGAAGCGGGGGAAAATCCGGAGATTGTATCAAAGGATTACCTATCGCTATTGCCAAAAATCGAGAGTGCGGAGATGATGTTCTCCGCCAGCCGTTCCCGGCGGCTCTCCATTGTCCCCATCATCCAGAGCCTGGGGCAACTGGAGAAGAATTACGGCAAGGAGGGCGCGGAAATCATCGTGGACAACGTGCAGCTCACCATCTTCGGTGGCTTCGCCCCCAACAGCGAAACCGCCCAGGTGATGAGCAAATCTCTGGGCAGCAGGACAGTGCAGTCAGGCTCCATCAGCAAGGGGAAGGACAGCGGCTCCCAATCCCTGCAGATGATTGAGCGGCCTCTCATGACGCCAGACGAGCTGAAATCCATGCCCAAGGGTCAGTTTATCGTCATGAAAACCGGGGCGCATCCCATGAAGGTGAAACTGAAGCTCTTTTTTGAGTGGGGCATCACCTTCGGGGAGCCGTACACGGTTGCCGACAAGGGCAACCGGCCTGTGGCCTATGCCGGGAAGAAGGCCCTGGTGAAATCCATCCGGGAAAAGTACCCACCGCCTCCTCGAAAAAAAGACAAACTGCCTGAGATCCAGGAGATTCCCCTGGATCAGTTCGACCCACGGGAGCATTTTCCGCAGCCTAGCCAAGCAATACAGACAGACGCCAAAGTTCACGCCAGCGTCCCCGCCAGGCGCAAAACACCTCCGGGAAAGGAGAAAGAAGATGACAGACCTTAAGAAACTTTATCAAAGCGACCTGCCCAACCGGGCCATCTCCGTGTATCTGTATCTGCGGAGCAGAGCCAACAAAGAGGGATTCTGCTGGCCGGCGATTCCCACCATGGCGCGAGAGTTGAAGATGTCGGAGAGCACCATAAGAAGAGCCCTCCGGGATCTTGTCCGAGAGGGCTTTCTGGTGATAGAAGGACGGCTGAGGGAAAATGGGGCGGATTCGTCAAATAAATACTGCCTGATATCTACTTAATGTCCACTTTTTATCCAGAAAAACCATGCTCTACATTTTTATAACCGCTCTCATCCGTTTTGCAGGGTTCTGTTTTCGTCAAAGCAAGAAATTCTTCAATGAAATCCTCATCGATTTCTCCCAAAACATACAGAAAATCATACACATCCATATGTTGTCCTCCATTGAATATAACTGTTTTTATTTTCCATCCACCCTTTTGGCGTGCCCCGCCTCCATCTCGGTGACGGTGTCACAGAGAACGGCGATATCCTCTTTACTGTGGCTGGCCAGCAGGATGGTTTTGCCCTTATCCCGCAAAGACAGCAGCACTTTGCGGATGTCCTCCACGCCCTGGTTATCCAGACCGTTCATTGGCTCGTCCAGCAAAATCACTGCCGGGTCTTCCATGATGGCCTGGGCGATGCCCAGCCGCTGGCGCATTCCCATGGAGTATTTTCGCACTGCCTTTTTGCTTGCGGGGTCCAGCCCGACGGTTTCCATGGCCTGACGCACCTGATCTTTGGTGATCTTTTTTCTCAGGGACGCCAAGTACCATAGGTTCACAAACCCGCTTTTAGAGCCGATGAACCCTGGGCTTTCGATGATGAGGCCCATGCTCTCCCGCAGGGCACCGGGCAGCGCCGGCTTCCCATCGAACAGCACTTCTCCCAAGGTGGGGGCCATAAAGCCGCAGAGAATTTTCAGCAGCACGGTTTTCCCGGAACCGTTGCGCCCGATCAACCCGTGGATCTTCCCTGTGGCAAACCGCAGGCTCACATTGTCCAGAGCCTTTGTCTCCTTAAATTCCTTCGTCAAGTTTTTCACTTCAATCATGGTTTGTCCTCCCCTCTATTGGATGTCTCTCTTGTCAAATCCCACAACCGCGGCAACGCTCATCCCCAAAATGCTGATCCCCCAGGCTGAGAAAGCGTACACGGGCGAGGGCGTGGCACCGCTGTGATACCAATCCAGGTTCATGAAGTTGCTCCAGCTCAGAGGCGAAACAAATTGCAGCCAATAGCCAATGGTGATCAGCCCCAGATATAGGGCGAACAGGGCAATCCCCACGAAAAAACCCGCTGCAATGATTCCCACGGACTTCTCCCAATAAACCCGGCAGAAGGTGATGAGCACCCCGATAAACGCCGTGGAAAGCCACAGGCAGAGGAAGGAAATCCCCACGGCCTGGAATGGTGTAAACAGGGCGATGCACTCCGGGGAAACCACAAAGGAGAGGGAAACCCCCGTTTGCTCCGCCATAATGCCGGAGGATTCCGCCAGGGTGCGCAGCAGCGTGCCCCAATCGCTGTCCCAGCCCAGCACGGGCAGAATGAACACCACGGAAAAGACCAACAGTATCAGGGCGTAGAGAAACGAGGTGAGCAGCACCTCCAGCAGCCGTCCCATCATGGTGGCTTTCCGGCCGCAGCGGGCCAGCATCAGGTAGGAGTAGCCATCGTTCTCTCCCCCATCGGAAAACAGCAGCAGGCAGAGGCCACCGTGAACCATTAGCATGATGGGAAAGGACATAAAGAACGGAAACAGCCAAGGTGGGCAGGATATCTGATAATAGGACGCCAACTGGCAAACAGGACTAAAAATATAAAAACTAAAAATCGCCATGACTGCCAGGGCCAAGTAGGTTTTGGAATTGTTCAGCCGGCGGCGGAAGCAAATTCCCGCGGATGTGACCGCCATCTGGATACTACGCATGACGAAGCCTCCTTCTCATCACAGGGATTCCCAGCAGGCACATTACGCCGCACAGAATAAGAGTGGCCAGCGCTTTTTCTCCAAACACCTGATAAACAGTGCTCCCTGTATGTACGGCGGAAAACCAGGAAGATGGCCAATAGATGGAGTTTTCTGCAATGGGAAATCCAGTGAGTAGCCGGGTGAGCAACAAGTAGAAAGACAGAGGCGCTGCCACTCCCACAAATTGATTGTGAAAGAGGATGGTGAAAAAGGTTCCTAACATTCCAATGGTTGCTCCCGAGAGGGCGTTGTGGAGAATAAACAGCACTAATCCCCAAACAATCTGACCTTGTTCCAAGAGAGATTGATAGATGGTATCGATTCCTTGGGTTGGCCCAAAATTTCCCGCAATAACGCCGGCAACCAGCAGGAACAGCAGGCTGCCACCGCCCACCGTAAAAAAGCCGCCCATTGCCCCGCCCATCAGTTTGGAAAAGGTGTACACACCCGAGCCGCTGCGGATGACCCAGTAAGGCGTGGCATGGGTGGCCCACTCTTGGGCCAAGCTCATGGAAAAAGGAATGGCGGGCAACACATAGAAGGTCAGGTACGTGGTTCCAGATGTAGTGCTAAGAACATAGTAATAGAGGGCAGTGGGATTGGGCGTTGCAGCCATCAGGCCGGAGATAGCCAGCCCCTGCACCCCCGCGAATACCAAGATGCAACTGAGCAGTTTCCAAGAGAGCACCTGCCTCAGCTGCACAGAAAGCGCATGAATCATCCTCATCGTGTATCCGTCTCCCTTTCCAGAATAATTCCCGTATCAGCGGAAACTGCCAGAGTTTGAAACTCTACATAGGGGGTGCCAGGCCGGGCATCGGTTCCTTCGGTGGTTTTGTCTGTTTCCATAGTGAGCATCCAAGCAGGGCGGGCCACATAGGACTCTCCGTCTTTCACCACCACATAATTTAACTCCACACCTGTGATGCGGGTATTCTCAAAGTGGATTGCCTGGGTGTATTCCTCCAGGTATACGTTTACTGCCTCTTGAGGGGAGAGAATGGCACACTCCTCCAGGGGATCTCCCAGGGAAAACAATCCATTCGCTGAAAACTCTATCAGGCCATCTTCTCCAACAATCGCAAAGATTAAGTTTTCCGTGGCTTCGCTGCGTGTTGACCGGGGCCACACGGCGCTGGTAAAGGGAATGCCGTCATGCACCTGGCGGTAAGCAAAGTAGTAGTGTTCCTCGGATTCTGTCAACTCGTCAATAGGTTGCACATTGGAATAACCACTCTCCTCCAACTCCGCATTATAAATCTCTCGATTGCGATTCATAACCTCCACCGTGTGGCTTTCGCTGAAATAAAGCTCCACTTGGGGTATCCCGCAGGCGTCCATGGTTTCTTCCAACTGGGCCTTGGCCTCCTCATAGGGCCGAAATGCCAAATCTTCCTCTGGGGGGTATTCCTCCATTTCCAAGGTACCCAGTGTTTGAGAAACGAGGTCGCCTGTATACTCGTACGGACGCATCTTTCGCAATTCTCCACACACCCTGAGAATTTTCTCTGATTCAGCCGTATCCCAATGATAAAACAATCCACCCGGCGTGACCATTTGATGGAGAACCAGCGTCTCTTCCACTCCATCTCCTTCCGCTCGCAGGATTGGCCCCTGAGCCCACTCCTCCCGCTGGGTGGGTTCTTGCCGCATGAAGGCACCAACCGCAGCTTGCTCGTTGACATTGCACCAGTCTACCTGATATTTGGTCACGGTTTCGGGATACTCAGAGGGAAGCTCAGCGGTGATGGTCAACGTGTTGGGCAGGTCGCTCACGGAAGCAGTTTCTTTCGGAGAACATCCAGATACCATCAATAGGGAGATAAACACACCACTACAGAGACAGGCAATAAATTTGTTTCTCATGAAAGCTCACATCCTTTCACTGATGTACTACCTTTTGCGGGGATTTTCTTACAAGGGTACCTACAAAGCTATAATAACAGTTCAAGTGTTCAAAGAAAAAGCCTTGAAACTTTGAGCGAACCGGAGAAGTTTCAAGGCAATTTCTTTAGGATAACTTAGAAGCAATCATCGGGCAATGTTGAAACGCCAGCTCCTTACATATTCCAAGAACCGTAGGAACTGTAGGCTGTGTGGGACCCCACGTTCCAGTCGGGACAGCCAGATAAACAATACGAATTACCCTTTCCGCCATATCCAGAGAGCCAGCTAAAGTTGCTTCTGGTTCCGGATGTTTTGTAAACCAAGGCTGTTGCCTGCGTGCTGGAAACCCGAGTCGGGGAAAGGAAATAGATGGTGCTGATGGTCGTCACATCAGGATCTACATACGCTGTGCTCGTACCCCGCGTATAGAGACTCGTAGAACGCATACTGTTGGCTTGTTGTGCAGGGAACGAGAAATTGTACGAATACGCTGACGCTGGCAAAGCCATTGCACAGACCATCATACACAGCACCAGAAACAAGGCTAGGAACCGTTTTGCTTTTTTCACAACAATACACCTCTTTTTAATTTCCTCACAAACTCTATTGTTTCTCCAAAACCGGTTCGCTCAATGAAGGGAGGATTTTAAGAACCTTATGCTGTGAGAAAATTGATTTGATGGCTTTATCATATCACAAAATTTTCGCGTGTGAAAAAAATTGATTATTCTGTATATTATTTTGTCGATATTTACAATAAACGATAAAATACGAAAACTTATCCCTACATAAATACCGCCTGGGAAAATTGTAATATCCAGACCGAACATTCCCTGGTCTGGATATTCGTTTGAGATAACTGACTGGCGCTCCTTGATCCGATCTATCAGAAGCCAACAAATTGTTCATCAGATTCATGCTTTTCTTACAAAAACCATTTCTAGTTAACTTCCCACCCTAGCTTTGCTCACCGGATTCCGTTTTTTCTGGTGTTGTTACAGCGGAAATATTCCTTCAGACCTTACGCAAGTCGAATTGTAAATATTTGTCCAGATAAATAACATCTGCTGCTGGGTCAAAATTCCCCCGTAAAATAACTGATTCGTCAAAAAAACGTACAGAATAACCGAAAAAAAGCACAGCAACATGAGATATGTTATCATAGCATTGGTATTTGGGTGTGGCTTAACGACAAACAAATTTTTTTTGGAAAACATTTATTTTACTTTTGTCACAATAGAAGCACAATTATTTAGATTTAGCATTTCACAAACTAGGGTGGATGTCTTGCACCACAATTTAGTATCATCATTTTGCCTGACTTATAATCCCCAAAATTGTGGTTATCATTGCGATATATATATATATAAGTAGCCTTTCAGTTTTTGGGATATAAGAAATAAATAAAAGAAGGGAAGTATCGAAAATTGAAAATCAAAAAACTCGCTGCTATCTGTATGGCTGCAACCATTGCGATTGCTTCCATCCCATTATCCGCGTCCGCTCATTCGAACGACAAGAACTACAGCATTGCTGTTACTAGTTCTAATAGCGGTCACCATAATGGACAGTTCCAAAACAGTTACCAGGCATGGGAGAAGAAAGATAATAGCACCAGTTCCTACGTCAAGGCTAACAGTGGGCTTAGTTCTTTCATTGCAGTAATTTGGGGAGGGTGGCCCAACTCAGAAACCACCGATTGCACCACCTATGAGATTTACAGTGGTTCTCCACGGAAATCAGCAGTAGTTCGTGTTGGCCAAAAGGGGTATGTCCGCCAAGATGTGTACGAGCGATATGGTGGCGGTTCTGTGACTCCAGTTGCCCAGATCTTTGCAAAATACAACGGTGTAACCGGCACTACGACAGGCGTATGGAGTCCTGACAGCGTTGCTGAGAGCGGTTGTATTTACTTTAACTAAGAATAGAACATAACCCGTTAAGTAAAAGGGCGGTGGACATCCCCGCCCTTTTACTTTTATGTGATTATGCGAAGAAATGACTTGCCAAATATGGTTCCTCTGTGTCTACTAATATAATGGTTTATCCATCTAATTCGGAGGTTTTGCCTATGAAGAAGAAAAGAGTTTTTTTCGTCGGCGGTGCTGTGGTGCTGTTTGTAATAGCAGCCGTGGTGCTGGTTAAGCTGTACCCAACGCTGGAACTTTACTATATGGCCAGGCGCACCGGCCAAGATGTGATCACAGTCACCAACTCGGAGGGAGAAACCTCCCAAGTGCTGGGCATCGAGGACTACACACCACCCACCATTCCGCCAGATGCACTTCAAGAGGGGAGCAAAGGAACCACGCATTCTTTCCCTTTGGACAGTGGAGGGAGCCTGGATTACACGCTAAATGACGTTCATTTTTATGATTCATTTGCGGATTCTGGTATCGACCCATCGGAACTGATGCGCAGCGATGGTGTAACGCAGCTTTTGGATGAATATCAATTCCTAGTGGCGGATTTTACCGTCACCAGTCATGGGGCAGTTCCAAACTACGAACTGAACAATGGCTCCCAAGGATTCCTCATGGATATTGGCCCTTACGAATTGGCAGAAGTGGAAGGGCAATACACCATACCGAGTGAAGTGCTGTGCTATTTCAGCGCGCATCCTCCTATTTCAGATACCTCTACGGATTACTTTGCATTCACCCTGGAGGATGGAGAATCCCTGGACTTTCAAATTGGCTGCCTGGTGCCATCGCAAATTGTGGAGGATCAGAGAGTCTGTTTGATTTTAGGGCCTACAGATTCTGGCTTGGTCTATGACCTATTTGACACAGATTCAGGGGAGGAAACACCATGACGGTGAAAATGATAAAGTTAGAGCTAAAAAAAGCCTTCACTACTCCATGGTTCTATTTGAGCCTGGCAGTGCTAATGCTTTGCGCTCTGATGAGTACAGTGTACAGTATTGACAGCTACCAGAACATTCGTATTAATGGCTTCCCCCACTACTTTGAAAACGGCAAAATGACTGTCAACGAATATTATGCCACCTGGAACTGCTACCAGAAATGGATTGGCTCCGAATTGGTGAGCCTGGCCTCTACGCTGTTTTTTACGCTGCTACCTGTCTGCGCAGTGCTGCCCTATGCCTCCGCCTTTCACCAGGAACGAAAAGTAGGCTATCTGCGGGTAATGCTCCCCCAGTGTGGAAAGAAGTCCTATTTCCTTGCCAAAACTATGGCGGTGTTCCTGACGGGGGCCGCAGTAGTTATCCTTCCCCTGGTGGTAAACTTCCTGGCGGTATCAGCGTTTATACCTGCCACAGCGCCCCAAGTCAACTACAATTTTTATAATTATGTTCTCTTTGGGGATTTATGGGCTGATTTGTTTTTCAACCAACCCCTGTTGTATGTTGCCCTATATATCTTGCTGGACAGCCTTTTCGGTGGACTTTTGGGGTTGTTTGCTTTCGCTTTGTCCTTCTTGATCCGCAACCGGGTGGTGATTCTGGTACTGCCCCTGCTGTTTTTACTTGGGCTGGACTATTTCTCAACTTTGGTGGCGGGATTTTGGGCAAGCACTCCCATGACCATTTCCTTGCTGGATTTGCTCCGGGCAGCCCATGATGCCACTGCAAAGGGCTGGGTTGTAGCATTGGAGGGCGGTATCCTGGCTGTATTTTCCGGATTGGTTATCTGGCTGCGAGGTGTGCGCAGTGAAGTTTATTAAGTTTTTTCATCTGGATTTCCGCCGGGGGATACACACAGTTTGGAAGCTGTACTTGTGCGGGGCAATGCTCTTCGCACTGCTGTGTGTGGATTTCTGGAATCGCTCCCGCATCTTTTTAGACCTATACCCTGGCACATTCCGCAGCCTGGGAGATTTGGCGTTGTATATTTTTGGCGGCATGAGAAAGTTCATTCCCACCCCTGGAGCAGTGTTCCCATTCCCAACGGTATGGCTGTTGGTGATGGCTCTGGCCTGTTTTTCTTCACTGTGGTACCCACTAAACGACCTTAATGGTTTTGGGAAAACGCTGCTGACCGCCTGCCAAAGCCGCAGCCGGTGGTATTTGGCCAAAGCTCTGTGGTGTGGGGTGACTGTTACCCTCTATTTTGTGCTGGGATGGGCTGTGATGCTCTTAGGCTGCTGGATTATAGGAGGCCGGTTTACCTGGAGTATCTCCCCGTATATGATGGAACTGATGGAGGTCACAGACGTTGCCAGTGCTGTAGAAGATTGGCAGCTCACCTTGCAGTTGACGGTGCTGCCCTGGCTGACGGCAGTAGCGCTCTCCCAGCTGCAACTGTGTCTATCCTTGTGGATGCAGCCAGTGCTGGGATGGGTTGTGTCCATTGTGGTGCTGCTGTCCTCCGCCTATTATGCCACCCCCTTCTTATTGGGAAACTACGCTATGGCCATGCGGGATCAGCAGGTGCTGGCCGGCGGTGTGGACGGACGAACAGGTATAGCTTACTGCTTAGGAGTGGTGTTACTTAGCGTATTGGCAGGACTAATCTCCTTCAAACATACAGACATATTGGGAAAAGAGGGGAAGTCATGAGTATCATTTTTGAAAATGTCACGAAAACCATCCGCGGGAAAACCGTTCTGCAAGGAGTAACCTTGTCCATGGAAGCAGGCCGCGTCACGGGCTTGCGAGGAATCAACGGTTCTGGAAAAACCATGCTGCTGCGGTTGCTGGCGGGGTTAATCCATCCAACAGAGGGACGAATCACCATAGACGGTAAAACCCTGGGAACAGATATGGAGTTTCCTCCCAGCATGGGGCTGCTCATTGAGAACCCCGCCTTTTTGGGACAGTACACTGGCGCAGAAAACCTGGAGATGCTGGCATCTCTTCACCAAAATGTGACCAAAGAGGATGTACGGGCATTGTTGGAAAAAGTAGGGCTTGCCGCTGATGGAGATACCAAGTATCGGAAATATTCCCTGGGTATGAAACAACGCCTGGGTATTGCAGGGGCTATCCTGGGAGAACCGGAACTACTCCTTTTGGACGAGCCTACCAACGCTCTGGACACGAAAGGCGTGGAATTGCTCCGTAGCATCATTCAAGAAGAACGGCAACGGGGGGCCGCCATAGTGGTAGCCTGCCATGATGCAGCTTTCCTGGAATCCGTCAGCGATGAAATCTACTGCCTGGAAAATGGACAGCTGACGGATCATTTGATCCTCCAGGAGGAAGGGGGCGCTGTGTTGTGAGAAAACTGAAAATCCTTGTTGGAACGGCTTGCCTACTGGTGGTCGCGGGACTGTGGTTTTGGCGTTTTCAAATCACCGAGGAAGAGCGAGTGCAGATTTCCGATGTTGTTTACTCCGCTGGGGAGGCCGTTCCCTTTGGGGAAAACTTCTTCTGGAGCAATTCGGAAAACTCCAATGGCTACACCATCACTGTGGACAGCGCTCAAACACGGAATGTCCGAGAGTTTTTGGAAGAGAATGGTGCCTCTTGGGAAGAAGTGTATCCAGAGACAGAAAACGCGCTTCCCCCTTCGGAGGTTGTCTACCTGGTCACTGCTACGGTGTCAAACGAGAGCAACGAGGACGGCATGGTTCAGTTCAGCAACTTCGTCATGACCAGCGGTTCCATTCTGCTGCAGCTGGACGGGACGTTGAACAATTACTCTGCCCCGGAGCTTGCCAATGCTGGCTCCTTTGTGCTGCCGGTTGGCAAAAGCCGTACTTTCACCTTTGCTTTCACACCGGACAGCGCCACTGTGGCGGCAGATGCGAAATCACTCTACCAACGTATGAAAACGAGCGAATTCTACCTGTGCATTTCCCTTGTACCGGAACGAAGGCTGATCCGTATGCCTCAAAATACCGTATGAACAAAAAAAGTGTTGATTTGATCAAAAAACGGAGGGGAATGAAAAAAGGGGCTATACTATATAAGATGACCTTTATATGGCAATGTGAAAGTGAGGTTGGTTCTTATGAAGCATAGAACACCTTTGAGGAAGCGGCTGCTCTGTTCTCTGTTGACGGTTTTACTGGTGGGAATTACACCACTGTCGGTTTCCGCGGAAACCTTGGAGGAGATCCAAGCCCAGCAGGACCAGCTGCAGGCGGAAAACCAGGAGCTTCAATCAAAGCTGGACAACCTGCGGGAGGATGAAGCCCAGAAGCAGGCCTATCAGGATACGCTGCAAGAGCAGATCAGCGTGGTGCAGGAACAGATTTTGACAACCCGGGAAAATATCGAGGACTTGAACGCCAGCATCCAAGAGTTGACCTTGAAGCTGGACAAATCCCAGGAGGCGGTACAGGATACCATTGACCAGTTTAAAGAGCGGCTGGTTGCCATTTATACCGCAGGGAATGTAAGCACTTTGGAGATCCTGCTGGATTCAGAAAGTCTTTCCGAGTTCACCACCCGCATGACGCTCTTGGACAACATGACCGCCCGGGATCAGGAAATTGTTGATATTCTGGAAGAATACATAGAGTCCACCCAGGCGGACCGGGAGCGGGTACAGGCCGAAAAAGAGCAGGTAGCACAGCTTCAGATAACGCTGGAGGACAAGCAGGACGAGCTGGACGCCCTCTATGAAGAAAACCGGGCGGCACTGGGAGAGATCCAAGGGCAGATGTACGCCACGGAGAACCAGATGGAAATCAACGAAGCGGAGCTGGCAGAGGGAGAAGCCAAGATTCAGGCCGCTATTGAGGCTCAGAAGAAAGCGGAGGAAGAAGCCCAAAGAAAAGCGGAAGAAGCTGCTAAACAGCAGGCTGGCAGCAGCGGAAGTTCCTCTTCCAGTAGCAATTCTTCGGGTCAAAGCCCTGTGATCAACCCGCCTTCCGACGGCAGCGGCGGAGGGTCTGGGTTTAACCCTATCTGGCCGCTTCCGGGAGTAAGTTTGATTTATAGCCCGTTCAATGGATATCCAGGTCATAAAGGAATGGATATAGCAGGACCTTGGGGTACCCCCGTGGTAGCTGCTGCAGATGGCCAAGTTATCGAGGCAAACAATTATGACAGCTGGGGCTATTCCTGGGGATATTATGTTCTTATTTATCACAATGGTACATACAGCACCCGTTATGCCCATTTAAGCTCCGTAGCGGTTTCCACTGGTCAATATGTTACTGCGGGGACAGTTATTGGGTATGAAGGAGACACTGGCAACGTAACGGGGCCTCATCTTCATTTCGAAGTGTACGAAAACGGGACACGTGTGAACCCAGCCCAGTTTCTTTAATTTCCCCCGTTTTTACATTGTATATTGCAAAAAGAGCCTACCACAGAATGATCCCATCCTGTGGTAAGCTCTTATTTTAGGTCACCCAAAACCAAATAATCAAAAGCAAATACCAGATAGACTAAAATTTGCAGGACATCGGAAAATAGTGTATACTTTAACCATCCTGAGAGGACTGATTAATTATTTTCTGATACTCTTTTGCAAAGGAAAGAAATAGCATCTGTCCTTTGAAATCAAACTCGGCGACTATATCAAGCAGTTCTCGCAATATTTCATTTTTCGGAACTATATTTTCAGAGGGGGCAAATAGCGCACTTTCGTCAATTTTAAGAGCAGATACCAATTTCTCGATGTTTACTCCCGTTGGTCGTGATTTCCCTGTCTCCCAATTGGAAACAGCCGGTGTAGACACTCCACAATAATGGGCAAGTTCCTCTTGGGAGAACCCACGCAGGTCACGAAAATATTTAATTCTACTTCCTAAATCGGTATCCACTTTTCCACCTCCTTATTGACAACATTTTAGCAGGCGTAAACGAAAATGTCTAAGTAGTAAAACTTAATGCGCATTTACTTTTGCTTTATGTGGATTTATAATATAAGGGACAATAACCGAAAAAGGCGGTTGAGTTCCAATGACATTGCAAAACACTATTCGTGACCTTATTTATAAATTCTGGAATCTGGATGATCTATCCGTGGATGAAGTTGTTCCGTTTTTTGAAACGCTTATAAACTGCGGCTGCGATTTTTTTGAACTCGCTAATGAGCTAACCCGAATAGCCATTCCAATTCCCTTTGATTTGATGTATGCGGTGTTCTGCCTATGCCCGAAAGCTATAAAAATTAGGGACATAAAAACGCAAACGATTCGTGGACTGATCCCTCGTTGGACTTCCACTAAATATCACAGCGGCCCCATTGATCAAGTAATACAAGATATCCAAGAGAAAATTATATCTGGAAATAGGGGCCTTTATACCTACCACAGCAATTTCAGCCCCAACAAATCATCTGTGGACGATCCTTATCTTTTGTTAGTGGGTTCGCATGATGTCCATTTTTTTGACATTAACCGAAGAAGGGCCTATTTATTTGAATACGCTTGCGAGGAGGGAAAAAATGATTCGCCTAGCGGTATGTGATGACGAAATAGGCTTGCTCACTCAAGTGGATCAGCTTATTTCAAACTATAACCAAAACAGAACATCAGAAGGAAAAGTAATCGTTTCTACATTCCTTTCTCCCAAAACTTTGCTAGCAAACGTAGAAGATGGCGACACTTACGACGTCTATCTTTTGGATATTGAGATGCCCGACATGGATGGACTGACATTGGCCCGGGCCATCAAAAAAATACAGGAACAAGCTGTGATTGTTTTTTTAACATCACATAGCAGCATGGCGTTCACGGTGGAAACTGTGAAACTGGGAGTTACACGTTATGTAAGTAAGCTGGACATGGAAGAAAGCCTGCCGGAAGCTCTGGATATTTCTATCCAAAAAGTGGAAGATCAGATGTCCAAATATTTACTGGTAACTCATTACCATGACATTACGCGAGTTGCCTACCAGGATATTATGTATGCCCATCGTGTGAAACGGTTGACGGAAATCGTGCTCAAGGCTGAGCGCACAGTGACTGACGGAAGATCGCTTTCAGCTGTTTATAAAGCGCTCGATGACCTTCGATTTGTCTATATTGAACAAGGCTGCTTTGTTAACCTAGATTTCATTACCCGTGTTACAGGATCGGAGGTCTTTCTTAAAAATGGAGAAAAGCTAGCTATTAGCCGCAACTATCTTCCCAAAGTAAAAGCGACCATCTTCCAGCTTTGGGGAGGTGTGTAAAATGTTCCAACTGATAGAGCTCCTAGCAACATTCGTGGAAAGCCTCGTTGCCATTAGCGCAGTAACGCAAATGTCTCAACCAAAAATCAAGGGGAAACTGAAGAACCTCCTCTTAGTCGGATGTAGCTGCGCCATGATGTTGGTGATATCACTGTTAAACTGGATAGAAGCGTTTTCCTATGTTACCATTGCAACTGGATTGCTGATGGTGAGTGTTTTATCTCACTTTATGACAGCGAGAGGCTTTCTTCATCGGATGACCATGACTGTCCTGGTGTATCTCTGTATCCATGCGATAGATTACGTTCTGGTCGCTTTATTTGGATTGATTTTTCATGGCAATCAAGGATATTTTTACTCATTTCAAGTGATCTTAATTCCGGGATTACCAAGGTTGCTTTTCCTCTTGCTTAGCAAGGGAATGGATGTAGCGTTGTATTTAGTTTTCAAAGGACGCCTGGCTGCTTTGGGAAGATTAGAATCGCGCTACGACATCATGATTTTTATTTTTGGCTCCATCGCCTATGTTTTGATGTCTCTCTTGCTCCGTCTTGTTCAAGAGAAGTCGTACTTGGCAATTCAAACTACGGTCTTAGTGGCCTGGCTGCTTTTAGTTGTTTGTGTCATAGCCGTTACCTGTATTTGTGTTATCTTCGCCAATTACAAGGCCTCTGAACAGAGAAACGCCTACTTACGAACCACTAACGAATTAATGGTGGATAATTATAAGAAACTCAACGATATTCAACAAGCAATTCGGCGTCAAGTTCATGACTTTAATCACCATCTTCGAACTCTGCAAAATTTTGCGGATTCGAAAGATATCGGGAAAGTATCCAATTATTTGAATTCTCTTCTGAAAGCCCCGAAAACCAGATTGCAACTCTGTCACTGTGGAAACGATGTCATTGACGCAGTTATTAATTGCAAAGCCATGGATGCCAAGGCCTATCAGGTAAACTTTCATTATTCAGTAGAGTTTGACCCCGCTTTTGTAATAGACCCGGTGGATCTGTGCGCGATTCTATCCAATCAGATTGACAACGCTTTAGAAGCGTGCCAACAATTGCCCGAAGGCACAAAGCGGAGTATAGATGTGAAAATATGGTCACAAAATGACCAAATACTTTTTTTACAAGTCTATAATTCCGTGGGCAGCAATCCATTTGATGGGAATGAAAGTCTGCACACAACAAAAAAAGACCCTTATCATTTACATGGATATGGAATTCAAAATATCCGGGATACAGCAGCAAAGTACGATGGGGAACTGAAAAACTCCTTTCAAAACGGGAAATTCGTGTCTACCGTATATTTGTTTTGCAACCGCACACATGATGATCATGAAATAAAGGGAGAGGTAGGGACATGACACTCCATTTAACGGCCACAAAAATGGCAGAATACATTATGGAAAGGGCTAACATTTCTAAGCAGAGAAAAGCTGTTTTCATCTATGGATGTGAACTCACATTATCTACCATTGCCTCTGTCTTATCCATTATCATTCTTTCCATTTTCCTAAATGCGATATACTCCTCTTTTGTGTTTTTACTTGTTTTTATAGGAATCCGTCTTTTTGCGGGAGGCTACCATGCCAAGACCTATTCTCACTGTTTTCTCCTGACGAACTTTGTTTATTTACTTTCATTTCTGCTCTCAGAGTATGTCATAATTTCATTACACCGGCCAATAAAAACAATCCTTCTTTTTATTTCTGCAGCCGTAATCCTTGTGTTGGCACCTATTCGCCACAAAAATCATCCTCTTTCTGAGCAGACCTATCGAAAAAATGCTGCCATTGGGCGCACTATTACGATTTTGATATCGATGATTACTGTTTGGCTACTATTAAATAATATCGCAGCTGCGGTTACTACAATGATTGTGGTCACCTTAATGGCAATAGCCATTATGATGATAATTCCTAAAATTCAGAAGGGAGTAGAATAATCATGAATGGTGTTTGGTCTCTGTTAGCTTCTGTAGTTGAAGCTCTTGCAAATTTGGGAGCTGGGATGGCATCAACGGGCATTGGCTATGAGCCCGAGCTGCCCGAAGAGCTGCGCAAGTAACATTCTTCACAAAAAGGAAAGGGCCGCCCCTCATCTGTGACTCACAGCTGGGGGATGGGCCCTTTTCCTTTATGACCTTCAACGGGAGTGACTTCTACTTCTGCAGCTGTTAATCTCGTTGTACTATACTGCCTTTTTGCCGTAGTCCAACGTTGGACTGCGGCTATTTTTTTACCCTTTTTTCGGGTTCATCAAACCTTCTGTGCCCACTGTCGTTCCCCGCCCCAATCTGATTTCGGTCAACCGCAAACCTGAAATCAGATTGGAGGAAATATTATGAATTACAATCCAAAAGAATTTGGAATGAGGATCACGAAGTTGCGTAAGGAGTTAGGAAAAACCCAGCAGGAAACGGCGGATCTGTTACATACCAGCCTGGACAATTATCGAGGAATTGAAAAAGGCAGGCGAAATCCTTCGCTTGACTTGCTGGTGGCGATGTCTGCCGCATTTGGCGTCTCCCTAGACCGCTTGGTTTTGGGACGGATGACTTTAACAGACAGAAATCATGTCCAAAGAGAACTGGAGGACATCATGATCCAGATTAGTCGGCTAAAAGATTCCATCTAACCCCCAACCGTGACAAATCTGCACGGTACCGTGACAACTGGGCACTCTGAAACTGTGTGGAAATCGGCTACAATAAAATCACAGCCAGGAAAGACTGGCTGCGCACCTTGAAAACCGAACAAGTCAGTGTACGCATACGGCACCCTCTGATCAGGAGCTATCGGGGGACAACCCCCAGCAGGCGGGCGGCACCCGCCTGGGCTGTGAGAGGCAGGGGGCATCGAGCACTTCCGTCTAGTCACAGTCCACACAATGAAGGCGGCCGGGTGAGAACCACGCGGGGTTGAAACTACCATGAGGGCAGGCAAGCCGCTGCCCGTGTTGTACACTCCCAGCCAGGGGGAGCGAGGCAAATGCTGGCCTTTAAAACCGAAATTAGATCAAGATAGAACACACGGGCACAGTCGTGTTCGGCTGCGCCCGTCCTTGTGTCTTGAAATGTGCAAAGGAGGAACCACTGTGAAACTGGAGAATTTCATCAATTACTATTACGCAAAAAAAGCCCTGCAATACTTGTTAGAGCATGGCCTCATCAGCAAAGCAGAGTGCGAAACAGCTTGTAGGCACAACGCCGAAATTTTCCGCCCGGGGAGGGGGTACATCTAGCCACATTGGGTATGGACTTCCGCCCCGGATTCTGGTAATGTCCGTGGTAGGAGGTGAGCCAGGTGGCACAGGTGCAGATCATTCAGCCATATCAACCGCACTCGGAGGAACTGGAGAAAGTGGCGGCTTACTGCCGGGTGTCCACCGACTCCAAAGACCAGTTGAACTCCTATCGAACCCAGATCGGGTACTACACAAACTTTATCGCCCAGCACCCGGGCTGGGAGCTGGCGGACATCTACGCGGACGAGGGGATCACAGGCACCAGCCTGGAGAAGCGGGACGAGTTCAGGCGAATGCTATCGGACTGCCGGGCCGGGAAGATCACCCGTATCCTGGTGAAGTCCGTTTCCCGGTTCGCCCGCAACACTCTGGAACTCATCGAGACCACGCGCGAGTTGAAAGACTTGGGCGTGGTCGTTGTTTTTGAGGAACAGGGCATCGACACCGCCCAAATGCTGGGGGAAATGCAGCTGACCCTCCTGGCCATGGCAGCCCAGGAGGAAAGTACCTCCATCTCCAAGAATATGCGGTGGAGCTACCAGAAGAGGATGGAAAATGGGACTTTTCTCGGATGCACCGCCCCCTATGGGTATACCCTAGAGGATGGGAAGCTGAGCATTATTCCCGAAGAGGCTACTGTTGTTCAAAATGTTTTTGCCATGCGCTTGGCGGGATCCGGTCAGGAAACTATTGCTAAAACCTTGAATCAACAAGGGGTACCTACCCGTGAAGGTACCCCTTGGTATGTTTCCAAAATCCACTATATCCTTACAAACGAAAAGTACGTAGGAGATGCACTTCTCCAGAAGAAATACACGGCAAACTCTTTAACCCATGAGCGCAAGAGAAACACCGGGGAGCTTCCATGCTTCTACGTTCACGACAGCCATCAAGGTATTGTAAGTAGAGAATGCTTCGAAATTGTGCAAAAAGGATTTGCGCCCACAAATTTAAGCCGGCCTTGTGAAATACATACTTTTATCCATCGCATTCAATGTCCCGATTGCGGACGCCACTACCGCCATATTCACAGCTCAGGAAAATCGTATTGGAGCTGTCCTAACCAAATGAGTGGGCTTACAAGCTGTCGGGTACTAAGGCTATCCGAATTATCACTCAAGTGGGCTGTTGTGAATCTTTTCGGAAAACTCTACACTCACCAAGATACGCTGTTAGAACCCTCCGCAAAACTCCTGGAAGAGATCGCCGCCCGGCAGGAGCAGGGCAACGCCAAGCTCTACGAGCTGAACACAGCCCTAGCGGACTTGAATGAGAAGGCCCACACGCTCCAGCGGCTCCACAATAAGGGGTTCATTGAGGACGCTGACTTCCGGGAGCAGAGCGACGCCCTGGCGTCCCAGAGGAAAAAGCTCTCTGACCAGCGTACCCAGGCCATCCACGGTAGTAAAGCCTTGGAAACCCTGGACAAGCTGAGAGAATTACAGGACACACTGGCTGCCCTCCCGGAAATCCCCTGGGAGTTCGACATCGACCTGTTCGACCAGCTGGTGGAGAAAATCGTACCCATTAGCAAAACAGAGCTGCTCTTCAAATTAAAATGTGGACTGGAATTAAAGGAGGCGATCCCTCAGTGAGAAATCGCAGCATTCCATTCGGATACTATTACCAGAACGGCGTCCTGGTGGTTCACCCCCAGGAGAGCCAGACTGTCCGGGCGGTGTTCGCGGCTTACCTCAGTGGGGAGCCCCTCAGCAAGATCGCCGCCCACCTCACCGCCAAGCTGGTGGAGTACCTCCCAGGCCGCTGGCAGTGGGATAAGGCCAGGGTGAAGCGCATCCTGGACAACGCCAAATACACAGGTGCGGGCGACTTTCCCCCCATTATAAAAGAAAGAGATTTCCAGATGGCCCACCAGAAGAAAGAGAGTGCCAACACCAACCGGCAATCGGTGGACAAGGACGTCAAGCTGTTCAAGAGTCTGGTCCACTGCCATCACTGCGGCGCCCCTATGGTGCGGCGGATGGACTCCCGCATGGCGCACCCCGTCACCTGGAAGTGTCCTCAGTGCGGATACTTTCTTCCTCTGCCCGACGAGGACTTCAAACAGCGGGTGTTTCTCCTCCAGAAAAAACTGGTGGAAAAGCCCCTGCTGGCAGAAAAGGAAGAAGAAACAATTCCCGTGGCCTCCATGGAAGCCCGGCGGCTCACCAACGAGATCTTCCGCAAGCTGGACAGCGGCGTTTTCTCTGAGGATGAGCTGGTGAATTTAGCCCTGCAATGTGCGGCGAAAAACTATGAAGCGATCAGCAGCGCCCGACACATTACAGATAGACTGACAGCGGCCCTGCTCCATGCCGGGCCGCTGTCTGCATTTGACCGAGAACTGTTCCAGCGGACAGTTTCTGAAATACACCTCACAAGGAAAGGGGAGATCCTCTTGAAGCTGCAAAACGGCGTGTTCATCGATGAAGGTGACGCCCTATGAAGTCCACCACCCCACGGGAGCCGAGAAAGGTCACCATTATCCCCGCCACCCCCAAACGGGCCGAGCCTGGGAAGCCCGCTAACCAAAAGCTGCGGGTGGCAGCCTACTGCCGGGTGAGCACCGACTCGGAAGAACAGATCAACAGCTATAAAAACCAGCTGGCCTACTACACAGAGAAGATCAGTAGTAAGTCAGAGTGGAAGTTTGCCGGCATTTACGCCGATGAGGGGATCACCGGCACCAGCATGAAACACCGGGAGGACTTCAAGCGGATGCTCCGGGCCTGCCGGGAGGGGCGCATCGACCTGATCCTGTGTAAATCTGTTTCGAGATTCGGGCGCAACAGCGTGGATGTCCTCCGCACCATCCGCGCCCTGCGGGAGCGGGGCATCGGCGTAATGTTCGAGAAGGAGGCTGTGGACACCCGCACCATGAACTCGGAGCTGATCCTGGCCTTCCACTCGGCATTCTCCCAATCCGAGTCAGAATCCATCAGCGGCAACGTCCGCTGGGGGCTGCGGAAAGCCTACGAGAACGGCACCATCCAAATCGGCCCCAACCTGTACGGGTTCCGCCGGGAGAAGGACGGCCCCGTGCTGATCGACGAGGAAAAGGCGGCTGTCATCCGTCAGATCGCTCAGTGGTTTCTGGACGGGGACAGCCTCCACACCATTGCGGACAAGCTGGCCCAGCGGCAGATCCCCAGCCCCAAGGGGAAGGAGACTTGGAGCACCGCAACTTTGCGTTCCCTGCTCACCAATGAGAAGTACAAAGGCGACGCCCTCCTCCAAAAGACCTACCGGCCCAGCCTGTTCTCCGACCGGGCCGTGCAGAACGACGGCGACCTGCCCAAATATTATGTGGAGGGCGTTTTGCCACGCATCCTAGAGCCAGAGATGTTCGACCACATCCAGGAGGAATTGGCGAAGCGGGGCGCCAAGCGTCCCACTTCTGAGAAAGCCAAAACACCATTTGGGAGGTACAGCGGCAAGTATGCCCTCTCCACCTTGGTGGTGTGCGGCAAATGCGGGGCGCTGTACCGGCGGGTGACCTGGTACCGCAAAGGGGAGAAACAGATCATGTGGCGCTGTGGAACCCGGCTGGATGGCAAAGCTAACTGCCCGGACTCCCCCACCATCGAGGAAACCGCTCTCCAAGGTGCTGTAATGGAGGCCATCTCCCGGCAGTACATCCACAAGGAGGAAACCCTGGAAGTTACCATGCAGGGCATCCGTTCGGTGCTGACCCCGGAGACAGCAGACAGCGAGTACGCTATCCGCACCAAAATTAATGAACTGCAGAAGGAGCGGAAAGCCCTCCTCGCCAAGGCCCTGGCGGAAAACGATGACGGCAAGTACGACTTCCAATTTCTCCGCATCAAGCAGGAATTGGAGCAGCTCCAAGCCCAGCTGGAGGGTGTCCAGGCCATGCAAAAGACCCAGGCAGTGGACGAAGTGAGAATGGACGAGATTGCTGCCCTGCTGGAGAAATTCAAGGAAAGTGGCCTCGCCTTTGACGACCTCCTGGTACGCAAGGTGGTGGAAACCATCCAGGTGGAATCAGCGGAGAAGCTGGAGGTTACGTTCAAGGACGGGAACCGCAGGGTGGTAGCTCTGCCAGAGAGGGGGTGAATTTATCAACCAATATCAAGTCATGCGAAACCGTCAGCAGCAGGAGGTGAATAACCTCCCCATGCGGTTCGCCTTCAGCCAGAAGCAATTCAACGAGATTATGGAGGAGTGGGGCCTTGACCCCAAGAAAGATTTGGACAAGATCGCCCGTATTCCCTTTGGAGGCTTTATCCAAAAAAAGGATGCTCCCCTGATGCACGAGTCATTTGCCCGGCACCACAGGGAACTCCAGGCCGCCATAGACGCAGACCCCACTGGGGAGGGATTCATCAAGGATATGTTTTTCAGCGAGCTGGAAAATCACGAGTACAGCTACACCGGCTCGGCGGAAGAGACTTTGGACTCCCTGGGCCTTTCCTTTGAGGATGTGGCGGCAGACCCCAGGCTGGCCCGTGGGCTTGATCTGGCGGAGGGAGAGATTATGGGACAGCAGCAAACGATGGGGATGTGAGTGGATTGACAATGCCGCGAAGAATTGCTATACTGTCCATAGAAAAAGGATCAGCCCCGCACGGCTGGTGCCTGTTGACATTGCCCCTGTTTGGGACTATAATAGGCATAGAAAGAGAGCCTGCCGGTAAGACGGCTGGCCCAAGTTAACTACATTTTAGAAAAGTAGTCGCAACCTTGGCCGGGGCGACTACTTTTTTGTGGCTTGGACATATGCGATTACCAACGTGACAACGATTCCAAGAATCATCAGCACAATGGAGAGCATCTCAAAGTCACTCATAAGCTGCCCTCCTTTCCACAGATTCCGTCATGCGGTTCTATGTACACAGAGGGTCCAGGCCCTCTGATTGAAGGCCAGCCGCCTACCGTTTTCTGGCAGACTCCCACGTGGTTTCCCACGCAACATCATCATAACAGAAAAAAGAACACCATGCAACAGGAAAGCCTCCGCTGTTTCACTCAGCGGGGGCTTTTTCTATTCCCAGAACAGGAGGAATTCAAACATGAGATTCACCGCAAACAGAAACTGGAAAGTGCAAGGCATGGCCCTGCAGGAGGTCTACATCAGCATGGAAGAGGCTTTTCAAGCACTAAAGGCTGGCCTGGGGTTTGACGATTCCTGCAACACCTTCCTCTGCGTGCGAGAGGGCAAGCTCATGCGGGGCGAGGACGTGAGCCACCATGGCAGCCCCATGTATGAGTACACAGAGGTCTCCAACAACCCCAAGTGGGCGGAGCTGTACCAAGCCTTTGAGCGCTTGGAAGAATATATGAACTATGCTGACTCCCCACAGTGGGAACGGCACCTGGAACCAGAGCAGGAAGAAGCGCAAAACGGGCCATCCATGACCATGTAAACCAAAGCGCGAAATACCCGCACTTATTCTTTTGAAGGGACGTGATCCTATCGACACCACCTACACCATCCAACTCACTGAAAACCAGTACGCCGCCCTCCTGGACCGGGCGGCGGAGCTGGAAATCCCACTGGAGGACTTGCTCCTCCAGGCCATGCAAAATCAGATAAAGGAGGGACAACCCCATGCCTGAGATGAAAGGCATCACTGTGAAGATCCCCGCTGACCTTCACGCAGAAGTCAAAGCCTACCTTGAGGCCCACGGCATAACCATGGGAGAATTCATCGCCCAGGCTGTGGACCACGAGCTGCATCCCAACTTAGAACAGGAGGACAAAAATATGGAACGTATGAGAACCCTGGCCTTCCAAGTGCCGGACAGTCTGTTTCAGCGTGTGAAAGCCTATCTGGAACGAAACCACATGACACAGAAGCAATTCGTCATCGGCCTGATCGAATCGGAAATCGAGCAGGACGAGGCCCAGTATCAGGCCAGCCACCCGGAGGAACAGGAGGACGAGGAAGAATCGGATGACCAAACCGAGGATGAAGAAACAGAGGAAGAAACCCAGGACGAGTTTGCCCCCCAGGAGGCCCAGGAAGGCCCCGATGCCGGGCTGGAGGAACAACCCGCAGCCCAGGAGGACGCCGCCCCTGTGGGCGATTTTGAGGCCGGTTCCGAGGAAGTGTCCCAGGAGGATGACGGGGTCGAGGAAGCCTGGGAGGAAGAAGCCCAAGAAACGGAAGAAGCATTCGGAGACAGCGAGGTTCTAGGAAGTGATAGTCTGGATGACGTAGAAGAAGGAGAGGACAGTGAACTGGAGGAAACTTTGGAGGACTCCTTGGTGGATGAAGAAGCCTGGGGAGAATCCACCGGCCAGGAGGACGCTCAGGATGAGGAAGAACAGGAGGATTCCCCCTACTCTATGTCCATGTAATTGATTTCTTTTCAAAAATCATGATACACTACAATCACATGGTGTGGAAAGCGAGGTTCCCAGTATGGATATCTATATGTTAATGCACAAGGAAACCCCCGTGGCGGAGGTAAGGCTGCCTTTTGAAAAGAACAAGCTGGAAGTGACTGCGCTTCATCAAGCCAGCCACCTGCCGGTGGGCGTTTCCCTGCGCCGGGGAAAAGTGGATACGGCAGCGCTCAATGATTGGTGGATCGACCGTTTCATCCCGGACACTCGTTCCGGGTTGAATGAAGCCCTCTCCGATTTTGACCTCCCTGACCCCTACATCCTCCTCATTCTGAACCACGGGCTGAGCCTCTCCGACCATTACTGGCTCGCACAGAAAAGCACGCTCTCGTGGGAGCAGCTAAACTTCTTCACCAACCCATTCCCCACTTCCATTGGGGACGCCCTGATGGGAAAGCGCCGGTTTGATGGCGTTTCCTTCCGCTCCCCGGATTTGACCTGCAATGGGAATTTAAAAAAATGCTGGGCCATTCTGGATGGAAAACGCTGCTTAGTGAAAGCCGGCAGCGGCCCCTTCCAGCAACAGCCTTTCAACGAAGTGATCGCCTCCAAGATGGCCGAACGGCTGGGGATTCCTCACATTCCCTACACGGTAATCTGGGACGAAGGCCTCCCTTACAGCGTGTGCGAGGATTTCGTCACCCCGGACACAGAGCTGATCCCCGCCTGGCGGATGATGCAAACCCAGAAGAAAGACAACCAGACTTCCGTTTACCAGCACTACCGCAGTTGCTGTAAAAAGCTGGGCATCTCTAATATGGCCCATGCCCTGGACCAGATGCTGGTATTGGACTACCTCATCGCCAACGAGGACAGGCACTTCAACAACTTCGGCCTGCTCCGTAACCCGGATACCCTGGAATGGCTGGGGCCAGCCCCCATCTACGACAGCGGCTCCTGCCTGGGATACGACAAGCTGACAGCCCAAATCCGCTCCGGGCGAAATATTACCTGCAAACCCTTCAAGAAAACCCACCAGGACCAGCTGCGGCTGGTGACCTCTTTTGACTGGCTCGACCTTTCCAAACTAGGCGGCATTGAACAAGACATCCGGGAGGTGTTCGCTGGTGCGGAGGAATTCATCGACAAGGAACGGGTGGAAGCCATCGTCACCTCGGTGAACCAACGCATCCAGATGCTGGAGACCTTTACCCTCACCCAGCAGCCACAGGCGGATTCCACTGAAAACGATGTGGAACGGAATGTGGCAGCGGAGTATGGGATGGGACAGCAGCTTTAATTTTTAGCAAGATTTCGCCCGAATAGAGCCCTTCTGGTTTTCCACATCTTTTTTGAAAAGTCGTAAAAACAAAAGTTGAAATTGTATAAAACCCGCATGAAACCTGGATTTTACGCCTCTCTTTTAGGCGGGCGCATCATTTTTGGAAAGAAAACACAGGTTTAGTGGTCAAAAATGAAACCACCCCGAAAAAAGCCCGGAATTCCGGGCTTTTTTCGCGTTTTGAGGGCCGAAAAAGGCCCGTCACGGCGCGACGTTTTTGAATGATGTGGAAAGCCTTCGAAGGGATTCGAACCAACGTAAAAGCATCACATAACCGAAAAAACACCAGGCCAAGGCCGGAATCG
>JABLTR010064221.1_pt1 | contig 32304 bp, 28 predicted proteins | sample 7160071 | NCBI WGS metagenome assembly JABLTR01 (sample SAMN14651230, study PRJNA627086) | human gut metagenome | isolation source: feces | host: Homo sapiens | reverse complement strand
TAGGCGGCTACAGGACCATACCCGTGGACATAAGGATAATCGCCGCCACCAGGAAAAACCTTGAGGAAATGATAGAAAAAGGCCTGTTCAGGGAGGACCTGTATTACAGGCTTAACGTAATAAACATAGAGATGCCGCCCTTAAGGAAAAGAAAGAGCGACATACCGGTGTTAGCCAGACATTTTCTGGACAGGCTCAACCGGGAGTATAAGAGCAGCATAACCCTGTCAAAGGAAGTGCTGGAATGTTTTGAGGGCTATATGTGGCCGGGAAACATAAGGGAGCTGGACAATGTCATAAAGAGTGCCTATGCTTCATGTGATTCCTTCAGGATAAAGCTCATCGACCTGCCATCAAAGATGGTGGCCAGCCATAAGGTGAGCGAGGTCAGCTGTGATGAAGGAAAGAGGCTGGCGGGGCTCATGGACGAATACGAAAAGAACATAATAACCGAAGAACTGAGGAAACACTCATGGAACTGTAAAAAAGCGGCTGATGAGCTGGGCATACATAAGAGCCTGCTCTATAAAAAGATAGCCAAATACGGCATTGACCTGAACAGGGAAAGATACAGCGACGGCAAGGCCTGAGATGTATGAGAGGCATTGTCTTACGGATATACCGTCCGGGGAAGCAGGCCGGGGATGGATGGGCCAGAGGGCCGGAGAGCCTTAAAAGCCAGGGAGCTGAAAGGACAAAATCCAGAAGACAAAAGGCCGAAATACAAAAAGCCGAAATACAAAAGGCCGAAGGACCCGATGGGTCTGATAGGTCTGATGGATCTTACGGATCTGACGGATCTGACGGTTTGAAAGGGCTGAAACTTTTCCTCAGGTTCAAAGGTCATGTAAATAGATAAAGACTGCCAGGTTTTGGAGGGGTCAGTATGAAAAAGAAGCTGATTATGGCGCTTCTGGGACTAGTGCTCATCCTTACGGGATGCACCAGGCTGAACGCCAGCGTTATGGAAAACAATAAAAATACACAAAGCGATGATGAAATTGAAGATGATGGGCCGGACATGACCGAGCTTGAGGGAGAGATAGGTGTGGAGAATGTGAAAAAGGAGCTTTACATGCCCATACCAGAGGATCTGAGCCGGTTCATATATTTTGAGGATCTGCCCGAGGGAAAGGGTTCCATACTGCTGGTGATGTTTGAAAATGGTGATGAGGAGGTCAGCATCGGCAATTTTGCCATGTACTCCACCCTGGAATATGACAGTCTCAAAAAGCAGGGAGTGCAGCTGGAGGACGAGCTTTTCAGGGATTATGACGAAGGATATGTGCTGGCCTACAGCGGTGCCGGCAGGGACATATTCGACCCGGAAAAGGACGCAGAAAATTACGGCTATCTTAAGGAATATGAGAGCAGGTTATATGAGATGCTTGGAAATGTCAGGCTGGAAGATGCCGCCTGATCTCTGCCTGACCGCTATTTGACTGCTGTTCGACCGCTGACCGATGCGGCTGATGGGCCTGACAGCGGACCGACAGCGGCCGGTAAAGCCGGATACAGGGGCAGGGTGGCCTGAGCTGCCTGGGATAGACCTTTATATATATTCAGGATAAAATTTAAATCAGCCGTGTTTTAAGATAAAATGTAAGGAGAAACAGCCGTAAAATACAGTACTTGACGGCTTCTGGCTGGGGCTTTGGGCTGCCCCCTGCGGAGGATAAAAATATAAAAGGACGCTTGTCAGCGCCCTTTTTCTGCGTCAGCGTACGAAATTATGAACTTTACATATGTATCGAAACATGTTAAATTTTATCTAGAGGCCTTTTAGGCCCGGGGAAAATAATTGTAAACGGGAGGAAAGAAAAATGGCAAAGAAAAAAACAATAACTGATCTTGTCAAAATGAAGGAAAACGGAGAGATCGTTTCATGGATGGTACTTTACGATACACCCTTCGCTTCTTATGCTGAGGCAGCAGGTATGGATATGATACTTGTGGGAGACTCCATGGGAATGATCGTATATGGCTATGATGATACGATACCTGTGACCATGGATATGGAAATATCCCATTGTCAGGCAGTACGCCGAGGCGCTCCCAATACATACGTAATAGGAGATATGCCCTTTGGCTCATACCAGGCCAGTGTGGAGGATGCGGTGAACAACGCTGTAAGGTTTTATAAAGAAGGCGGAGTAGACGCCATCAAACTTGAAGGCGGAGTATCAGTAGCTCCCCAGATAAAGGCCATTGCCCAGTCAGGAATGGTAGTAATAGGACATATCGGACTTACGCCCCAGTCATCAGCGGCCATGGGAGGATTCAAAGCCCAGGGACGCACAACTGACAGCGCAAGAGCTGTCATAGAGGATGCCATTGCCGTATATGAGGCAGGCGCAAGGATACTTCTTATTGAAGGTGTGCCTGAAGAGACGGCAAAATTCATCCATGATCTTCTTCCCATACCTGTTTATGGTATAGGAGCGGGAGCAGGACTTGACGGCCAGGTACTGGTAATAGGGGACCTGCTTGGAATGTTTACGGGATTTACTCCCAAGTTTGCTAAAAAGTATGCAAACATCGCAGAGGTGGCAACAAACGCCATTGCCGATTATGTTAAGGAAGTCAAGGAAGGTGTGTTCCCCGGACCTGAGCATAAGTATAAAATAAGCGGCGACCCTGAGGAGTTTGAGAAACTGTTCAGCGAATACAGGGAGAAATTCAAAGGCTGATACAGCCACAAAAAAATACATATGCAAAACACATATTGCGGAAAGGAAACGTCATGAAGGAAATTGGCTTGAAAGAAAAACTGAAAGGTGAAAAACTTAGCAGCCCCAAAACATTGACGGGTGCGGCAATGCTTGTCGCGTTATACACAATACTGTCCATATTCACAATCAAACTGAGCACCACCTGGGAGATCGGATTTGCGTATCTTGCCCTTGCGGTCTGCGGTATGCTTTACGGACCCGTTGTAAGTGGGATAGCGGGAGCTGTCGGAGACACACTGGGATTCATCGTAAGCCCCAATGGAAGTTTTTTCCCGGGATTTACCCTGAGTGCATTCATAATGGGCTTTATTTTTGGGATATTCCTCTATAAGAAGCCTGTAAGTGTAAAGAGGATACTTCTGGTGGAAGCGGCTGTAATGGTAATATGCAGCTTTATCCTTACGCCACTTTGGCTCAATATGATGTACGGGACAAGTCTCATCGCACTTCCCAGAATAATTAGAAACGTAATATTGTATCCGGTTAATTCTGCCCTTATTTACTTTGTAACAAAGGCTGTAAGGCAGGTCAGAAAGATAACCGTCTGATTTTTATGCCCCGCAAACAAGGTTTTCGGGGCTGTTGTTATTATATTTATCATTAAAAATCATTGTAAATGTGTAAAAAAGGCGCACAAAGCGTCTCATAACAGTTAAGAAGAAAGGGAGAATCAGGAAGAATGGCAGCGTATAAAAGTGATATCGAAATAGCACAGGAAACAGAACTTATGCCCATTGAGGACATTGCGGCAAAACTGGGGCTCACAAGAGGGGACATCGAGCTCTACGGAAACTATAAGGCAAAGATAGACTACGGAAAATTCGCAGATAAAGAAGATAAGGCAAAACTGGTGCTGGTCACAGCCATCACACCCACACCCGCCGGAGAGGGCAAGACTACCACTGTCGTAGGTCTTGGGGATGCCCTCAACAGGATAGGCAAAAACACGGTCATAGCCCTGAGGGAGCCTTCACTCGGACCCGTATTTGGAGTTAAGGGCGGAGCAGCCGGCGGCGGATATGCCCAGGTAGTGCCCATGGAGGATATAAACCTTCATTTTACGGGAGACTTCCATGCCATAGGAGCGGCCAATAACCTTCTGGCGGCCATGATAGACAACCATATTTTCCAGGGAAATGAACTCAACATAGATGTAAGGAAAATAACATGGAAACGCTGTGTGGATATGAACGACAGACAGCTTAGGAACATCGTCTGCGGCATAGGCGGCAGGGTGAATGGTGTGCCCCGTGAAGATGGATTTGATATAACCGTTGCATCTGAGATCATGGCAGTGCTCTGTCTTTCAAAGGACATCGCTGACCTTAAGGAAAGACTGGCAAATATAATCATCGGCTACACAAGGGATGATAAACCCGTTACAGCCGGCCAGCTGAAAGCCCAGGGAGCCATGGCAGCCCTTCTTAAGGACGCCATAAAGCCCAACCTCGTACAAACCCTTGAACATAATCCCGCCATAGTCCACGGTGGACCCTTTGCCAATATAGCCCATGGCTGCAATAGTATAACAGCCACAAAACTTGCCCTTAAACTGGGAGATTATGTGGTAACTGAGGCCGGATTCGGAGCAGACCTGGGAGCTGAAAAATTCCTTGATATCAAATGCAGAAAAGCGGGCTTAAGACCCGACGCTGTCGTAATAGTCGCCACAGTAAAGGCGCTCAAGATGCATGGCGGAGTTCCCAAGAACGAACTGGGACCTAAAAATCTTGAAGCCCTTGAGAAGGGACTTCCCAACCTCCTTAAACATATAGAAAACATAACAAAGGTGTATGGACTTCCTGCCGTTGTTGCCATAAACAGGTTCCCCACCGATGATGAGGAAGAACTTAAGCTCATCGAGACAAAATGCAAAGAACTTGGCGTAAACGTAGCCCTTTCAGAGGTATGGGGCAGAGGCGGAGCCGGCGGAGAAGACCTGGCCAGGGAAGTTGTAAGGCTCGTTGAGGAAGGAGAAAACAACTTCCGTTTCGCCTATGAGGACGATATGTCCATTGAGGAGAAAATAAACGCCATAGTCACAAAGGTATACGGCGGAGAAGGAGCTGACTTCACACCCGCAGCCAGAAAGGAAATGGCAAGACTTGAGGACCTGGGATTTGGAAAACTCCCCGTATGTATGGCAAAGACCCAGTACTCCCTTTCCGATGATCCCCTTAAGATGGGACGTCCCGAGGGATTCAGGATAACCGTAAGGAATATGAAGGTATCAGCCGGAGCTGGATTCATAGTAGTGCTCACCGGTGATGTTATGACCATGCCTGGTCTTCCCAAGGTGCCGGCTGCGGTAAATGTGGACGTGGACGAAAACGGAAAGATCAAGGGATTATTCTGATCATTTAGATCATGATTATGGCAGGTGTACAAATGGATATAAAGATAAATAAGGAATGGTTCGAGGTGCTTTCATCATCATCACCCGTTCCCGGCGGAGGCGGAGCGGCGGCTCTTGCCGGAGCCGCCGGGGCAGCCCTTGGGATGATGGTGGCAAACCTCACCGTTGGAAAAAAGAAATACGCCCAGCATGAGGAGCTTATGAAAAAATTCCTCATTGAGCTGGAGGGCCTGAGGGATGATATGCTCCATCTCATAGAGGCGGACGCTGAGGGATTTGCTCCCCTGGCGGCGGCATACTCACTGCCCTCATCCACCGATGAGGAGAAGGCCGAAAAGGAAAAAATAATGGCTTCGGCCCTTAAGAAGGCATGTGAGGTGCCCATGGAGACCATGGAAAAGGGCCTCAAAATACTGGATATAGCCGAAGAACTGGCTGAAAAGGGCAGTGTTATGGCTGTAAGTGATGTGGGAGTTGCGGTGCAGTTCGTGCGTACGGCGGTGCTGGGAGCTTCCATGAACGTTTATATTAATACGAAATCCATGAAAGATAAGGAAACGGCCCGTGAACTCAACCAGAGGGCTGATGATATGAATAAGGCCGCCGCAGAAAGGGCAGACGCAGTATTTGCCCGTATAGAGGGGGAACTTAAATGTCAGTGATAAAGGGAGCCCAGGTAGTTGAGAAAATGGGCGCAGAAATAACAAAACAGGTGGAGGAGCTCAAAGCCCAGGGCATAGAGCCGCTTTTAGCCATACTCAGGGCAGGAGATGACAAGAGCCAGACCGCCTATGAGAACGGAGCCAGAAAAAGGCTTGAAAAATACGGCATAAAATGCGAAACAACGGCCTTAAGCGCAGATGTTTCCCAGAAGGATTTTGAGGAAGCATTCAGAAAACTGAATGGGGATAAAAATGTCCATGGCATACTCATACTCCAGCCCCTGCCAAAGGGACTGAGCATTGAGAAAATAAAGCTGGAGATAGACCCCGTAAAGGACGTGGACGCCATAAGCCCCATAAACCTTTATAAGGTCATGGCCGGGGAAAAGGACGGATATGCTCCATGCACAGCCGAAGGCGTCATAGAAATACTGGACAGCATAGGCACTGAGTACAGGGGCAAAAAATGCGCTGTGGTAGGCTGTTCACTGGTGGTGGGAAGACCATTGGGACTGCTGCTTTTAGCCAGGGATGCCACGGTCACGTTCTGCCATGAGTTTACTAAGGATGTGCCTAAGGAGACCAGGGACGCGGACATACTGGTGGTGGCCGCGGGAGTTCCGAAGCTCATCGGAAAGGAAAACGTCAATGAAAATATGACCGTAGTCGACGTTGGCATAAATGTGGGGCCTGACGGAAAAATGTGCGGAGACGTGGATTTTGATGTGGTGGAGCCGCTGGTGGAAAATATAACGCCCGTGCCCGGCGGAGCTGGAACGGTGACCACATCGGTGCTGGCAAAGCATGTGGTGAAGGCGGCCAAAAGGCTTGGAAAATAAATAATATAAAAGACAGTTAACGGCTGAATAGAGGAAAGGAGAAGTTTTATGGCAAAGTATGAACTCAGGTATGGAGACGGAACTGTCTCATTTGAATATGACGAGAAAAACGTCATCGGTGTCATAGAGGCGAACGTGATGGAGGAGACGGACCTTTCATCGGAGGAAGTCATAAGGAACGCCATGGAAAACCCCATAGGAACACCTAAACTTGAAGAGATGGTGACACCTTCATCCAAGGTAGTCCTTGCCATAGGCGATAAAACGAGACTGTGGACAAAACAGAGCGTTATGATAAAGGTGGTCATGGAGAAGCTGGGAGAGATAGGCGTTCCCGATGAGAATGTGACCATAATATCATGTGTAGGCGGACATCCCAGCCAGACGCCCGAGGAGATAGAGGCGGCTGTGGGAAAGGATATGATGAAGAGGGTCAGGGTAGTAGAGCACAACAGCTATGCTGACGATGATTATTTCACATATCTTGGAACAACTAAGATGGGCACACCGGTATATATAAATAAAATTGCCCAGGATGCTGACTGCCTCATACTTCTCGGAGGAGTCGTATATCATTTCCTTGCTGGATTTGGCGGAGGAAGAAAGATGATACTTCCCGGCCTGTGCTCACAGAAGACCATAATAGCCAACCATATCCATTCCCTTGGCCCCAATCTTGGAGACGGAACGAGCCCCTATGTAAAGGTAGGAGCCATGGATGAGAGCAATCCCTTTGCGGCTGATATGATGGAAGCTGCCAAGATGGCTGAGCCCGAATTTATAATAAATGTAGTCGTAAATGACGATGGAAAGATAACCCACGCCTTTGCGGGAGATATGGTCAAGGCCCATAAGGCAGCCGTTGATGTTGTAATAAAGAGGGATGGAGTGCCCATAAAGGAACTGGCAGAGATGGCCATAGTTTCCGGCGGCGGCTACCCCAAGGACATCAACCTTTACCAGAGCACAAAGCCCATGGTAAATGCGGCCGGATGTCTTAAGGACCATGGAATAATGATACTTCTCCACGAAGAGAGGGACGGCGTAGGCCATGCGGACATGGAGAAGATGCTCATTGAGATGGACACCACCCTTGAGAGGGAAAAATACTTAAGGGAGAACTACAATGTGGGCAGGAACCTTGCCTTCTATACTTGTGAGATGGCGGATAAGTACGACATAATACTCGTATCATCCATCGATGAGAAATATGTGGCAAAGACAAACCTTAAGCTTGTAAGGAACATAGACGAGGCCCTTGAGCTGGCCTATAAGATAGCCGGAAAGAGGGACATAAAGACCTATATAATGCCCTACGGCTCAAACACACTGCCCATACTTACAAAATAAGAAATAATAAAAAGAGAAACGGAAGGGATAAACCCTTCCGTTTTTAGTTCAGGCGGAGCAGCAGGGCTGATAAGGACAGATGTAAGAAGAATGTAAGAAATACAGGCTGGATGAATATATCATATATGGGAACTGTATGGTATAATCCGGATATAAATAAATTTTAAATGACACAACGGCAGCTTAAAGGAGGAAACGCCATGACGCTCTGCGGTAAAAACTGTGATGAGTGCGCATATAAGAAAGAAAATACATGTCCCGGCTGTATGGAAGGGCCTGGCAGACGGTATAGTGATGACTGTGAGATAGCCTCATGCGCCAGGGAAAAGGGACATGATATGTGTGAAAACTGTACATTCAAAAACAGATGTGGAAAGCTCCTTAAGAAAGACGGCATGGCGGAGGAACGTATCCGCAGGAGAGACAGGGAAGAGCAGAAAAAGGAAATGATGATAAAAAAAGCTGAATTTCTGGGTCCATGGATGAAGAGGCTTTTCTGGCTTGTGATACCCATGGCTGTGTCCGTTGTTCTGACTATGGACACTGTAAAAAACATATCCTATACGGCCTATGAGGTAGGAAGCCTGTTAAATATAATTACGTTTCTGGTTTATGGCATATTTCTCCTTAAAATGTCCCGAGAGGAAGAATATTATAAAAAGGCCGGGATATTCAGGATAATAACAGCCGCAGCCAGCATACTGAGCTATTTTATGTCTTTAAATGGGCTTATAATCATTACTGCTCTTGTAACTTTTGTTATAACTATTTTAGGGGAATATAACGAATATTACGGACACTCGGCTGTGCTTGAGGGAATAGATGATGAGCTCAGCGAAAATTGGAAAAAGCTGTGGAAATGGTATATCGGGATGTTCATTGCCGTTGCCGCCAGCGTACTTTTGATATTCATATTATCAATGCTTGGAGCGTTCATCATTCTTGCATCGATCATAGGAATAATAGTTGTAAGCATAGTAAAGATAGTATATGTTTATAAAAGTGCAGACGCACTAAAAAGATTTGCCGGCACACAGCAAAAAAATCATTGAAAATTAAAAATAACCCTGGGACATGTCCCGGGGGTTTTTTATATCAGACGGATGGAATTTAACTCAAGTTTACATTTTTCGCTTCCTTATAGTATACTGTAGTATATAAAATAATTTAACGGGAGTGAGTGCCTGTGAGTATGATACCTGATTATTTAAGGGATATAAATGTACAGTCCATAATAGTAAGATTCATAATGGCTGTCGTATGCAGCGGCATAATAGGCGTAAGCCGTGGTAAAAAACATCATGCGGCTGGATTCAGGACGCATCTTTTGGTATGTGTGGGAGCGGCCTCGGTCATGATGATAAACCAGTATATATGCCAGTATCTGGAGTACAGCGCGGACATCGGAAGGATGGGCGCCCAGGTGGTGAGCGGCATAGGTTTCCTTGGCGCCGGCACCATACTGGTAACGGGAAAACAGCATATAAAGGGACTTACATCGGCTGCGGGACTTTGGGCTTCAGCCTGTATGGGCCTGGCTGTGGGCATAGGATTTTATGAGGCGGCGGCAGTCATGTGCGCCATTTTGTTCATAATACTTTCCGCCCTTGAGAGATTTGACGAAAACTATATTAAGACCTCCGGGGAATTTACCGTATATTTGGAGTTTGACAACAGACTGCCCTTCAGCCGCATAATACGGGAAGTAAAGAATGATGACTGCAGGATATGTTCCTTTGAGAAGGTGGACACTAAGATGGAGGGGGTAAACTCCGTCATTCTCGTCATGGAGACCAACAAGAGCCGAGGGGAGAAAAACACGGTGTTAAACGGCCTTAAAAAGCTGGATGGAATCCTTTTTGTCGAGGAATTTTAACGGTTGTTCTTGAAAATATAAGCCGTATGTGGCAGAATGTAATCCGAAGGTGAAAAAATGAAAATAAAGAAATTTGTACAGACAAAAAAAGGAAAGTATTTGAGCAGTTACGAACTCACCTATCTGAATAAAGCTGGTAAAGATAAAGTATATGAAATGGTAAGCCGGGAGAATGATCTGTCGGCTCTTTCCGTTGGAAAAAAGACCGCGGGAGTGGCCATAGCCGGTTTTATGGGTGATAGGATACTGCTGATACATGAATTCAGGATGAGTGTAAATGACTATGTCTGGGCATTTCCGGCGGGGCTCATAGAGGAGGGCGAAGACCCGGCAGAGGCAGCCGCAAGGGAACTCAGGGAGGAGACCGGACTTAGGATAACCAATATAAGGGATATTTTGAAGCCCTCATTTTCATGTACGGGCGTTACCGATGAGAAGAGCGCCTTTGTGCTCTGTGATATAGACGGAAACATCGAAGAATGTACATTCCCCGACGAGGAGATAAAGGCGGGGCTGTATACAAAGGAAGAAGTAAAAAATCTCCTGGCAAATGAGACCTTTTCCGCAAGGACACAGGCAGTATGCTATTTATGGGCAAAGGAAGGAACAGTATGACAGAGAAACTTTTTTATAATGACGTAAGGAAGGCTGAGTTTGAGGCCGTAGTTACGGGATGCGTAAAAAATAAGGATAGATATGAGATAACCCTTGACGGCACATATTTTTATCCCGAGGGCGGCGGACAGCCCGCAGACCATGGAAAAATAGGAGATGTCAATGTGTTTGACGTACATGACAGGGACGGCGAGGTAGTACACTACTGTGACGGTGAACTGGAGACCGGCCAGAGGGTAAAGGCCGTTGTGGATATGGAAAGACGCCACAGACTTATGCAGCAGCATTCAGGAGAACATATAGTATCAGGCCTCATACATAAGCATTTTGGCTATGATAACGTTGGTTTCCATATGGGAAGCGACTGTATAACCATAGATTTCAACGGTGCCCTTACGCCCCAAGACCTTATGATGATAGAAAAGGAAGCTAATGAGGCGGTATACAGGAATTTTGACACGGATATTTTCTATCCCACTCCCAATGAGCTCCAGAGGCTGGAATACAGGAGCAAAAAAGCCCTTGAAGGGGATGTGAGGATAGTAAGTTTCAAGGACTGCGACACCTGTGCATGCTGCGGGCTTCATGTGGTAAAGACCGGAGAGATAGGCGTCATAAAAATAACGGGTATGCAGCATTATAAGGGCGGCACAAGGGTGACCATGCTTGCTGGAAAACAGGCCCTTGAGGACTATGAGGTAAAGGATAACATAGTGCATGGCATATCGAACCTTCTTTCAGCCAAGGCCTATGAGACAAAGGAAGCTGTCGAAAGGCTCATGAAGGAAAGGAATGACATAAAGGAACAGCTGGTGGCTGCTAAGAAACAGATATTCGAGCTCAAAAGGGCAGCGGTAAAAGAAGGAGAAACATGCGCTGTATTTTTTGAGGATAACATGGAACCCTTTGAGATGAGGCTTTTTGTGGAGATGCTCCTGGAAAAGGTGCCTTCGGCGGCGGTATTTTCGGGAAATGACCAGGACGGTTATAAGTATGCCATAGGAAGCACAAAGAACGATATGTCAGCCTTTATAAAGGAAGCCAATAAGGCTCTTAACGGCCGCGGCGGCGGAAGAGGAGACATAATGCAGGGATCCTTCAATTCAAAGGCTGCGGAAACGGAGAGTTATATAAGAAATGGACTGGCTTAAAATAATAATGTCGGCGGCGGTCATAATATTTTTGGCTGTATTCGCCTATAAAAGCCTTTTTGCGGGAATATTTAACAGAGGAGATAAGGATATGTATGTGATAGTCGGACTGGGAAATCCGGGAAAGGAGTATGCTGAGACAAAGCATAACGTAGGATTCAGGGTAATAGATAAGCTGGCGGCCCAGTATAATATAGATGTGTCTAAGTTCAAGCATAAGGCCCTCATAGGGGACGGGATGATAAGCGGTAAAAAGGTGCTCCTTGTAAAGCCCCAGACATATATGAACCTGAGCGGCGAGAGCGTAAAGGAAGTCATGTCATTTTATAAGGTGCCCATTGAAAATATGATCGTTGTATATGATGATACCAGCCTTGAACTTGGCATGATAAGGATAAGGGAAAAGGGCAGTGCCGGAGGACATAACGGCATAAAAAACATAATAAGCCATATGGGTACGGATGTATTCAACCGTGTGAAGGTGGGCATAGGAGAAAAGCCCAATGGATGGGACCTGGCGGATTATGTGCTGGCCAAGTTTTCAAAGGACGATGAGGCAGGCATCGAGATGGGCATAGATAAGGCGTCCCAGGCAGTGGGCATATATGTTTCCACCGGCATAAAGGATGCCATGAACAAATTCAATGCTAAACAGAAAATAAAGGTCAAAAAGGCCGATGAAAAAGACCCTAAGGGCGCTGATAACGCAGGAAACACCGGCGGGGCAGATGCTAAAGCCGATGGAAAAGCGGAAAATAATGCTTCAGGCACAGCCGGGGATAAATAAAATAATGAGTGTTTTAAGAGGTGAAGTTCTGTGAAATGGTTTACGGAACCGCTTAAGGAGATATCTGATTACAGGTATCTGCTTGAAAATATAAAAGATGGAGAGACTCCTGTTCTTGCGACAGGAGTTATTGACGTGCAGAAAACACAGATGATATATGCCATCCAGAGCGAGCTTGGGAGGACTGCCCTCATAATATCCCATGATGACGCTTCGGCCAGGGCAATATATAACGATATATCCTCCTTTGAGGAAAAGACGGTATTTTTCCCTTCAAAGGATTTCATATTTTATAGTGCCGACGTACACTCCAGCGACATAACCAGACAGAGGTTCAAGACAGTGGATGACATCATGAGGGGAGAAGCCAGGGTCATATGCACCACGGCTGAGGCCCTTCTTGAGAGGCTCATGACCAGGGAAGATATGAAAGAGCTGGTTTTTGAGCTCAAGGAAGGGGACATCATGCCCCTGGACGAGCTGGAGAAAAAACTGGTATTTATGGGCTATGAGAGAAGCGACACCGTGGAAGGTGTAGGACAGTTTGCCGTCAGGGGCGGCATAGTGGATATATATTCACCGGTGCATGAGAGCGCCGTCAGGATAGAGTTCTGGGACGATGAGGTGGATTCCGTCAGGTCCTTTGACGTGATGAGCCAGAGGTCCCTTTCCAGGCTGGAATCTTTGAGGGTATTTCCCGTAAAGGAGATAGTGTTTGGAGAAGAGGCGGCAAAGGAGGCAGCCCTTGCCATGGAAAAGGATATGGCAAAGGCCGTTAAAAACTATGAGAAAAAGGACAGCCCCGAGGCGGCCGAAAACATAAGGACAACGGTCATGGAAGCAGTGGAAAGGCTGAGAAACGGCCTTGGAGGGGCGGAAGCCTTTATAAACTATGTGCCGGTAAAGACCGTGAGCCTTTTTGACTATCTTCCACCGGACAGTATTATTTTTTATGATGAGCCTAAAAAGATGAAATCCCATGTGGACAGCGTATATGATGAATTCGCCGAGAGCATGAAAGAAAGGCTCCAGAGCGGATATATACTCCCTAAACAGACGGATATAATATTCCGCATGGAGGATATTTATTCATTTTCATCTAAGTTCAGGGAAGTGCTGCTCTGTTCAGTGCCCCAGAGCCTGCCGGATTTCAGGCTGAAGGGCATATATAATTTTAAGGTAAAGTCATCCACAGCCTTCAACAGTAAGTTCGAGATGTTCTATGATGAGGTGAAATATCTCAAGGATGAGGACTACCGAATAGTCATATTTGGCGGCGGCGAGAGCAGATGCAAGAGGATAGCCTCGGAACTGTCCGACAGGGGCATAAATGCAGCCCTTGTGGGGGAAGATCAGGAATTCACTCCGGTAAAGGGCGGAGTTTATATATGCAGGGGAAGGCTTTCCAAGGGCTTTGAGTATTGGGATATAAAGTTCGCCGTATTTTCATTAAGTGAGATAACGGGCGAGCAGGGACTTAAAAGAAGGAAAAAACGTGTTAAAAAGGGCAAGGCCATCGAAAGCTTCACAGACCTTAAGGCCGGGGACTATGTGGTGCATGAGAGCCACGGCATAGGTGTATACAGGGGCCTTGAGAATATATGCGTGGATGGGATCAATAAGGACTATCTGAAAATATCCTACAGGGGCGGAAGCAATCTTTTCGTGCCCGTAAACCAGATGGACCTGGTACAGAAATATATCGGCAGTGACGGAGCAAGGCCAAAACTCAGTAAACTTGGCGGCCCCGACTGGGGAAAGATGAAAAACAAGGTAAGGGCAGCCGTTGCCATCCTTGCGGAGGACCTGGTGGAGGTATATGCCAAGAGACAGGCGGCGGAGGGCTTCAAATACTCGCCGGATACACCATGGCAGAGGGAGTTTGAGGAAAGTTTCGATTATACGGAGACCGACGACCAGCTCAATGCCGTGGAAGATATAAAGAAGGATATGGAAAGCGGAAAGGTCATGGACCGTCTTGTCTGCGGAGACGTGGGCTATGGAAAGACGGAGGTGGCCATAAGGGCGGCCTTTAAGACGGTGCAGGACGGAAAACAGGTGGCATATCTTGTACCAACCACCATCCTTGCCCAGCAGCATTATTCCACATTTACCAAGAGGATGGCATCCTATCCCGTGCAGATAGAGCTGCTCAACCGTTTCAGGACAGCATCGGAGCAGAAAAAGACCATCAAAAACCTGGAGACCGGCATGACAGACATAGTCATAGGCACCCACAGGCTGTTGTCCAATGATGTGAAGTTCAGGGATCTGGGGCTCATAATAGTGGATGAGGAGCAGCGTTTTGGCGTTGCCCATAAGGAGAAACTCAAGAGGATAAAGGAAAATGTCAACGTACTGACATTAACGGCCACACCCATACCCAGGACCCTTCATATGAGCCTTTCGGGCATAAGGGATATGAGCCTTCTGGAGGAGCCGCCGGAGGAGAGGCTGCCGGTACAGACCTTTGTTATGGAGAGCAATGAGCAGTCCGTCAGGGACGCCATACACAGGGAGCTGGCCAGGGGCGGACAGGTATATTATCTCCATAACAGGATAGACAATATATATGAGACCGCAGCGAAAATACAGAAACTGGTGCCCGAAGCCCGTGTCCAGTATGCCCATGGCAGGATGAGCGAGAGGGAGCTGGAGGGCATAATGGAGGACTTCATCGAAGGTGAGACAGATGTGCTCGTATGCACCACCATCATCGAAACAGGCCTGGACATACCAAACGTAAACACCATAATAATACAGGATGCCGATAAAATGGGACTTTCCCAGCTCTATCAGCTGAGGGGCCGAGTGGGCAGGAGCAACAGGACGTCCTATGCTTATTTCATGTACCGCAGGGACAAGGTGCTCCAGGAAGTGGCCGAAAAGAGGCTGCAGACCATAAGGGAGTTCACGGAGTTCGGTTCAGGATTCAAGATAGCCATGCGTGATCTGGAAATAAGGGGAGCGGGCTCACTTTTAGGAGCGGAGCAGCATGGACATATGGAGACTGTAGGATATGATATGTACTGCAAGCTGCTGGATGAGGCCGTATGCAGGCTCAAGGGCATAGATAAAAGCGATGATTTCGAGACTTCCGTGGATATAAGCGTAAACGCCTATATACCGGGATATTATATAGAGAATGAGGAGCAGAGGCTGGAGATATATAAGAAAATATCCCTCATCGACAATCAGGATATGTTTTATGACATCCAGGAGGAGATAGAGGACAGGTTCGGCACCATGCCAAAGAGCGTACAGATGCTCTTGGATGTGGCATTGGTCAAGGCTGACGCCCACAGGCTTGGCATAGTATCCATAGCTGAGAAGCAGAAAAACATAGTTATAACCTTTAAGTCTGATGCGGGCGTGGATACGGAAAGGATAACCCAGATGCTTATGGAAAAGGACAGCCCCTATATGTTCACTGCAGCCCAGGAGCCCTATATAACCATAAAGACATCACCCAGGGATGAAAAAAATCCACTGGAATATATTAAAACTTTCATTCAGGGTCTGACAAAGGTTGAAAACTGATAGAAATAATGTATAATTAGTATAATTAATCAAAAAAGGAGGGCTGTATTGTGAAAAAGATTTTTGCAGGACTGGCTGTGTGCACCGTACTGACGGCCGCGATGTTGAGCGGATGCAGTACAGCCGCGGAGACTGAAGACAACAGTTATATAGTTGAGATAAATGGAGAGGGCATAACAAGGGAAGAGTTCAACATATATATGTATGAGACCCAGAAGAGTTTTGAGGAGCTTGGGGGTACTGACATATGGGAAACGGACTTTGACGGAAGGTCAGCGGAGACGGTGGCCAAGGACAACACCCTTTCCACCATAAGCCTGGTGAAATTCGCCGAGGAAATGGCGGTGGATGCAGGCATAGAGCTGGACGATGAGACAGCGGCCCAGACTGATGAGTCAGCCCAGGAGATGTATGACGGCATTACTGACAGCGTGAAGGAAGCGATAGGGGCTGACCTGGAGCTTTATAAAAAGGTCATGCGTGAGAATGCCCTTTATAATGAGGTATATAAGTATATAGTCAAGGATTATGTGGTAAGTGATGAGGATTATGACGCCTATTATGAGGAGCATAAGGACACCCTGACTGAACAGTATAAACAGGCCAATGGAATTTCAGATGAAGAGACCGCCGATGAGGAAGCGGTGAAGGAATACGGCAGAGACAACTATGAGGACTATATGAAGCAGATGTATTTTTCAAAGGAATTTGAGAAATGGGAAAATGAAGCTGACATAGTAAAAAACGCGTCCCTTTGGAATACGGTGACTCTTATAAGATGAATTTTTACTCCCGCCAAAGGCGGGAGTTTTTATTTACAGCCATGAGAAATTAAGGTATTATATATATACATTTTTTATTTCATTTTTAATTTAAAAGGAGGACTTGCCTGATGCAGTACAGAGAATTCGGAAAGACGGGGATAAAGGTATCACCCATAGGCTTTGGAATGATGAGACTTCCTGCCGACACGGAAGGTAACGTAGATGAGGAAAGGGCCATAAAGATGCTCAGAAGTGCCATTGACAACGGCCTTAACTATGTGGATACCGCCTTTAACTACCATGGCGGAAATAGTGAGAAAATAACAGGAAAAGCACTTTTGGACGGATACCGTGACAAGGTATACCTTGCAACGAAGGCTCCCGCCTGGATGTTCAAAAGCGGAGACGATTTTGACACCATACTGGATAAACAGCTGGAAAGACTTCAGACAGACCATATAGATTTTTATCTCCTTCATGCCATGAATGCCATCGCCTTTGAGAAAAAGGTGCTCAGATACGGCGTAATGGAAAGGCTCGAGGCGGCAAGGGCTGCCGGAAAGATCAAATATGTGGGATTTTCTTTCCATGATAAGATCGACGTGTTCAAAAATATATGTGACGCCTATAACTGGGATTTCTGCCAGATACAGCTCAACTATATCGACACAAAATACCAGGCAGGAATAGAAGGCCTTAAATATGCCGCTTCAAAGGGCATGGGAGTATCCATAATGGAGCCCTTAAGGGGAGGATATCTTGCAAATGTTCCCGCTGCAGTTAAGGATATATTTGATAAAACAAATAAGACTCCCGTTGAATGGGGTCTGGATTATCTCTGGAACATGCCCGAGGTATCCATAGTATTGAGCGGCATGAGCGATGAGGAGCAGATAGCCCAGAATCTTGAATATGCTTCACGTTCATCGGCAGGCATGTTCACAAAAGAGGACGAGGAAGTCATCGAAAAAGTCCAGGGAGTATTTGCTTCCTATGATACGGTGCCCTGTACAGGATGTTCATACTGTCTTCCCTGTCCGAAGGGCGTGGGCATACCCTATAACTTCGTTGTATATAACAACTATAAGACGGGAAGCCCCTTCGAGGAGGAGAAAAAGAGATATAATGAGTGGGTGCCTATGTTCGGCCAGAAGGCTTCAGCATGTGTTGCCTGCCATAAGTGCGAGGAGATCTGTCCACAGCATATAAACATAGTTGAAAGACTTAAAAAAGTAGCGGAGACATTTGAGGTTTAAAAACGGCAGTCCATAGGAACCAGCGGCAGATAGTAATGGTTAATAATGGGTCTGCTGGGCTTAAATCAGTTCGGAATTATGAACGGCCCAGGCGATTGACTAGAATATTCGGGTAGATTATAATGGAATTGTAAAATTCTGCGCGATATACCACCGTTTTTAACGGCTGATATATGGGTAAAAGTCAAGAGGAAAAAAGAAGCTTAGGAGGATGGAACATGAAAAAATTTTTAGCAGTTCTTTTATCTGCTGCAATGGTCCTGGGAATAGCTGGATGTAGTTCCAGCGGAGAGACCACGGAGACAACAGAAGGCGGAGAAACCACCGAAACATCCGGAGTTGCAGCAAGCGACATCAAGGTTGGCTTTATCTTTGTCGGCGACGAGAATGAGGGTTACACATACGCTCATTACGAAGGCGCTCTTGAGATGCAGGAAGAGCTTGGCCTTACTGACGACCAGATCATCTACAAATGGAACATACCCGAAGACGAAAGCTGCTATGACGCTGCAGTAGACCTTGCAGAGCAGGGATGCAACATCATATTTGCAAACAGCTTTGGCCATGAGGACTATGTTCTTCAGGCAGCAGAGGAATATCCTGACGTACAGTTCTGCCACGCAACAGGATATAAGGCAGCAACAAGCGGACTTTCAAACGCACATAACTACTTTACAAAGATCTATGAAGCACGTTATGTTGCAGGTGTTGTTGCAGGTATGAAACTTGCTGAGCTTTACGGCGCAGACACAGATGCTAAGATCGGTTATGTAGGAGCATATTCATACGCTGAGGTTAAATCAGGCTACACAGCTTACTTCCTCGGAGTAAGATCAATCTGCCCTAACGTTACAATGGAAGTTAAGTACACAGGATCATGGGCTGACCAGGCTCTTGAGAAAGAGACAGCTGAAGCTCTTATAGCTGACGGATGCGTACTTATCAGCCAGCATGCCGATACAACAGGTGCTGCAACAGCTTGTGAGGCAGCTAAGGTATGTGACGTTGGATACAACGTATCAATGATCGATGCAGCTCCCAACTATGCACTTGTATCATCAGCCATCGACTGGGGTTCATACTACAAATATGCAGTTAAATGCATGATCGACGGCGAGACAATCCCTGTAGACTGGTGCAAGGGACATGACGAAGGCGCTGTATACCTTACAGAACTCAACGAAGCAGCCATAGCTGAAGGAACAGCTGAAAAGGTCGAAGAGACTTGGGCAGCTATCGACAGCGGCGAACTTAAGGTATTCGATACATCAAAATGGACTGTAGGCGGAGAAACAATCACATCAACAGCAGATCTTGAAGGATTCAACGGCGTTGAATACATCAGCCCTGATGGATACTTCATGGAATCAGAGCTCGCATCAGCTCCCGCATTCTCATTTGTAGTTGACGGTATCACAGAACTTAATACAGTATATTAATAGTTAACTATCCGGGGCAGGGTGGCTCTATAAGGGCAGCCCTGCCCTATTCCGTTTTAAAAAGAGTAAAGGAGGAGAGGTTTTGGATACGGCAAATGCTATCGAGCTTAAGAATATAAGCAAATACTTCGGTGAAGTCATCGCTAACAAAGATATCTCGCTGGAGGTAAGAAAGGGAGAAATCCTTTCTCTTTTGGGCGAAAACGGAAGCGGAAAAACTACTTTGATGAATATGCTTGCCGGAATTTATTTCCCTGATGAAGGCGAGATTTTCATAGACGGAAAAGAAGTTAAGATAACGTGTCCGGCGGACGCCTTTGAGCTGGGTATAGGAATGATACATCAGCATTTCAAGCTTATTGAGACGTTTACCGCGGCTGAGAATATAATTCTCGGACTTCCCGGTGAGGAAGTAATAAAGATGGGCGAAGTTGTGAACAAGATAAAAGAGCTTGTTGACAGATACGGCTTTGAGCTTGACCCGCTCAAGAAAATATATAATATGTCTGTATCTGAAAAACAGACAGTCGAGATAGTAAAGATGCTCTACAGGGGCGCCAACATACTCATACTTGACGAGCCTACGGCGGTACTGACGCCGCAGGAGACAGACAGGCTTTTTGATGTTCTTCGCAACATGAGAGATGATGGAAAGGCCATCATAATCATAACCCATAAGCTTCATGAGGTGCTTTCCCTTTCAAACAGGGTAGCAGTACTGAGGAAGGGACGCTACATCGGAACGGTCAATACCAGCGAGGCTACGGAGCTTTCCCTTACGGAAATGATGGTAGGCGACAAAGTAACTCTTGATATTGGCAGGGAAGAACCCAAGGACGTTAAAAAGAGACTGGAGATAAAAAATCTCACATGTGTGGATAAGAACAGAGTAAAGACTCTGGACAATGTATCCTTTGACGTATACGGCGGGGAGGTGCTCGGAATAGCGGGCATAGCCGGAAGCGGACAGAAGGAACTTTTGGAGGCCATAGCCGGACTTCAGATAATAGAGGGCGGAAGCATAGAGTACATAGACGATGGCGGCCATAAGACAGACCTGGTGGGCAAGACGCCCCTGGCCATAAGGAAGATAGGCGTTGCTCTGTCCTTCGTACCTGAAGACAGGCTTGGAATGGGCCTTGTGGGCAATATGGACTTGACGGATAACGTAATGTTAAGGACGTATATGGATGGAAAGGGTTCATTCCTCAATAGGAAGGAGCCTAAGGAAAAGACTGAAAGGATAGTAGAGGGGCTGCATGTAGTTACGCCAAGCCTTTCCACACCCATTAGGAAGCTTTCGGGAGGAAACGTACAGAAGGTGCTTGTAGGCAGAGAGATATCCAATGCTCCTTCGGTCCTTATGACGGCCTATGCCGTAAGGGGACTTGATATAAACACCTCCTACACCATATACCATCTGATAAATGAGCAGAAGGCCAAGGGAGTAGCCGTAGTATATGTAGGCGAGGACCTGGACGTACTTCTGGAGCTGGCGGATAAGATACTTGTTTTATGCGCTGGAAAGGTGAGCGGACTGGTGGATGCCAGAAGCGCCACAAAGGAACAGATAGGACTTATGATGACAAAGCATGCAGAGGAGGGAATGTGAAATGGCTGACGGCAGCTTAAAAAAGGAACCCATGTTCCGAATAGCCAAACGAAGCGACATATCCCGAAAAAAGGCAGTGCTTGTAAGGATCATCGCTTTCATACTGGCTTTGGTAGTATGCGGTATATTCGTATTTATACTTACTAAGGAAAATCCATTTTCCGTATATCTGGGAATGATAGACGGAGCCGTGGGAACAGCACGAAGGATATGGAACACCCTGAGGGATACCATGATACTTCTTGCGGTAGCCCTTGCCATAACCCCGGCCTTTAAGATGCGTTTTTGGAACATCGGAGCCGAGGGACAGATACTGGTGGGAGGCATAGCCACGGCGGCGGTCATGAGATACTTTGGTGCATCATTTTCACCGGCACTGTTATTTATCGTAATGATAGTATGCAGTGTGGCGGCTGGCCTTGTATGGGGCATAATACCTGCGTTTTTCAAGGCTAAATATAATACCAATGAGACACTGTTCACCCTTATGATGAACTACATAGCCATACAGCTCACATCATACTTCTGTATCGTATGGGAGGCTGTAAAGGGCAGCGGAAGCATCGGCACCATCAACCAGAGCACAAAGGCCGGATGGATATCCACATCATTTTTGAGCGGCATATTCGGAAACTTCAACTACAGTATAAATGTGATAGTCGTTATATCACTGACGGTAATAATCGCCATATATCTTAAAAAGACAAAGCATGGCTATGAGATAGCCGTAGTAGGCGAGAGTGAGAATACGGCCAGATATGCCGGAATAAACGTAAAGAAAGTAATATTAAGGACCATGGCCCTTTCAGGAGCCCTCTGCGGCTTTACGGGCTTCCTTCTTGTAAGCGGCTCAAGCCATACCATATCGGTAAATACCGCTGGAGGAAGAGGATTTACGGCCATAATCGTATCATGGCTTGCTAAATTCAATCCCTATATAATGATACTCATATCATTCCTGCTGGTATTCCTTGATAATGGAGCCAAACAGATCGCCAGCCAGTTCGGGCTCAATGAGTCAGCGGCTGAGGTAATGACTGGAATTATATTATTCTTCCTTATTGGATGCGAATTTTTCATAAACTACCGCATCATAAAAAGGGGAAAGCATGAGGAGGCTTAAGCTATGGATATAATACTTATCATAATTGAAAAAATATTTTCCGTTACGTTCATACAGAAGGCCGTTACTCAGGGTATCCCCATACTTTATGGCGCGTCGGGAGAGATAATGACCGAAAGGAGCGGCAACCTGAACCTGGGCATACCGGGCATCATGTATATGGGAGCCGTAGGCGGTCTTACGGGTTCGTTTTTATACGAACAGAGCGTGGCTGAGCCCAATGGCTGGATAGGCGTTTTATGCGCTCTCATATTGGCCATAGCCTTTTCCCTCATAGGAGGGCTCATATATAGTGTGCTCACCATAACATTCAGGGTAAACCAGAACGTAACAGGTCTTGCCCTTACCACCTTTGGCGTAGGCTTTGGAAACTTTTTGGGAGGCTCCCTCTCAAGGATAAGCGGCACCGCCGGACAGGTAAGTGTTTACGCCACAGGCCAGGCCTTCAGGACAAAGATACCGTTTTTGAGCACTAAATTCGGAATCGTCAGCGAGATATTTTTCTCCTATGGATTTTTGACATATCTGTCCATAATACTGGCGGTACTGCTCACATGGTTCCTTTTCAGGACAAGGAAGGGACTTAACCTGAGAGCCGTTGGAGAGGACCCTGCCGCTGCTGACGCTGCCGGAATAAACGTAATCAGGTATAAATATATAGCCACCTGTTCAGGAGCTGTCATAAGCGGTCTTGGCGGACTTTACTTCGTTATGGAGTACCTGGGCGGAACATGGCAGAACAACGGATTCGGAGACAGAGGATGGCTTGCCATTGCCCTTGTTATACTTGCTCTCTGGAAGCCGGCCAGAGCCATCTGGGGATGTATACTTTTTGGAGGACTTTATATACTCTTTGCCTATGTGCCCCTGGGAGAGGCTGTGCAGGAGATATTCAAGATGCTGCCCTATGTGGTTACGATCATAGTCCTCATACTTTCCAGCATCAGAGGAAGCAAAGACAATCAGGCGCCTAAGAGCCTTGGCTTGTCATACTTCAGAGAAGACCGTTAGTACCAGGAATTTTAATAAAATATAAGCCTCAGGCTTTTGCAGAACGCTCATTTTTTTGTACAATGCTACAAAAAATGGGCGTTTTTGTATTATCAGCATAAAAATAACGGCTGTAAATATAAACTGTTTGTGATATGTGTATATGTGAGTAAATTTATATCATTGACATATACAAAAACATAATATATCATTAAATTGAGTTTGTAGATATTTGATATGGGAGGGAGTATAAATGGGGAAATTCATAATAAGGCAGGATGAAGCCGGAATGAAGTTCGATCTGCTGGCGGTGAACCGGGAGACCATAGCTTCATCGGATTTCTACAATTCAAAGGCTTCCTGTCTAAAGGGGATAGCAAGTGTCGCGAAAAACGCGCCTCTGGCGGCGGTGGAGGACCAGACACTGAAATCCTACAAAAAAGAGATAAATCCAAAGTTTGAGATCTATAAGGACCAAAAGGGAGAGTTCAGGTTCACGCTCAAGGCCAAAAATGGACAGATAATCGTCGTTTCGGAGGGGTATAAGGCCAAGGCCAGCTGTAAAAACGGCATCGAGAGCGTAAGAAAAAATGCGGTGGACGCCGAGATAATTGAAATCAAATCAAAATAGTAATATATTAGATACAGGCAGGCGGATACGGGGAAATGTACATAAGCCTGCCTGATATTTTTTCTATATGTTTCTATGTTTTTAGGTATGTTCCAGGGAGGGATAAAAATGAAACTTACTGTGCTTATGGACAACAATACATATATAGATAAGTACTGCCTCGGTGAACCGGCAGTATCCTATTTTATCGAGGACGGGGACAGAAAGATACTTTTTGATACGGGCTATAGTGACGCCTTTATGAAAAATGCCAGGGATATGGGCATAGACCTGAGACAGACTACGGATATTGTCATCTCCCATGGGCATAACGACCATACAGGAGGGCTGAAGGCCCTTTCTGAGCTGGATTTTTATAAAAGGCCAGTGCTTACGGCCCATCCGGATATATTTCTGAAAAGATATGATAAGAAGTTAAATATCGGCTCACCTTTGACTGAGGAGGAAGTGGGACGATTTGCAGACCTGCGCCTCACGAGGGACTGCTATGAAATAACGGAAAACATAATGTTTTTAGGCGAGATACCGGAGAAATTCGAGAGAAGGTATGCCATAGGCACCATAAACAGGGCCTGCGGTGAAACGGACGACTATATATACGATGACAGCGCCCTGGCCTGTGTAAATGATGAGGGCGTATATGTGGTAACGGGCTGTTCCCATTCGGGTATATGTAATATAATAGAGAGAGCAATGGAGACCACAGGAAAGGATAAACTTCTGGGAGTCATAGGAGGCATGCATCTTTTCGATGCGGACGAAAGGGCCGAAAGGACTGTAAAATACCTGGAGGAAATGGCGCCGGGAGATTTGTATCCCTGCCACTGCACGTCATTTAAGGTGAAGGCTCTCATGGACAGGAAACTTAATGTTTCAGAAACGGGAGCGGGTCTAGTGCTGGAATGGTAAGAAAGATAAAAAGAAAATAAGATAATAAGAAGCTGAAATAAAAGGCTGAAAACTCGGGAGGATAAGTTTTGGATAAGGGTAAAATAGGAGATAAAGGGGAATTATTTAAGCTCATAGAGGATAACAGGGGATATATAACGTCCCTGGGCGACAGGCTTTTTGACTGCCCGGAGCTGGGATTCAAGGAATATAAGACAGCGGAGATAATAAAGGAGAACCTGGACGCCATTGGGATAAAATATGAAAGCGGCATAGGCGAAACGGGTATAGCTGCCCATATGGGTGAAGGAGGATACCATATAGCCGTGGTATGCGACATAGACGCCCTGCCCTCAAAGACCGGTGATGGAACCATACATTCCTGCGGACACAGTATACAGACGGCCATAGGACTGGCCTCGGCAAAAATGCTCAAGGAAAGCGGAATGCTTGAAAATGCCGGCGTAAGGGTGAGTTTCATATTCACGCCCGCCGAGGAGTTCATAGACTTTGACTATAGGGATTCCCTCATAAGGGAAGGAAAGATACTTTACCGCTCGGGCAAACAGCATATGATAGCCAAGGGCATATTCGATGATGTGGACTGTGTCATATCAGCCCATGCCAATGGCAGTAAGGACAAGATGTTCGATATAAATTCCACCCTGGCGGGATTTACGGCTAAAAAGGCTGTATTCACTGGACAGGCGGCCCATTCGGGAGCGGCACCATGGCTTGGGAAAAACACACTGCATGGGGCGGTGTTATGTGAAAACGCCATAGCCTTTTTAAAGGACAGATATGCGCCCGAGGCCGGTGTAAGGATAAATCCCGTAATAACGGAGCCCGGCGGAACGGTGAACATAATACCGGACAGAACGGTGCTTGAAACATACGTCAGGGCCAATGATATCGAAACGCTGACATCGGCGGCAGAAAAAACGGACCTGTGCATAGAACATTCGGCTGAGGCTCTGGAACTGGGCTGGGAGATAGAAAACACCATAGGATATATGCCCCTTTCCCAGTCAAAGAAGCTCAACGAGACCATAAAGGAAAACATGCTTTTGATATGCGGGGAAGATATGATTGAGGAAAACGTGGTATCAGGAGCATCGGGAGATATAGGTGACCTGGGATATCTGCTGCCCACGGTGCAGTTTGGATTTTCCGGCATAGACGGCATATTCCATAATGACTCCTTTAAAATAGCCGACAAGGAAAACTGCTATATCAATACGGTGAAGGTGGTGTGCGGCACCATCTGTGACCTTGCCTCTGACGCGGGAAAAAGACCTGACAGAGGAGATTTTGAGGCCAGGAAGGAATACTATATGAAGAACTGGCTTAAGAAGGACTAAGGCCCAGTAAGGCTATGTTTGCAGCAGTGAAGAAGGAACGTAGAGGGGCTTTTGCCTGGCCGGTAGCCGGTACTTCTGAGGTCATGAATAGGGCCTGCCCAGAGGGATGACCAAGCGGATATAAGAGAGACCAGGCCGGGAATTAAACATAAAAAATAAAAAAGACGCCATCAGGCGTCTTTTATTTTTAGTAAATAAGGCCGTTTTTCTTTGCCTCAAATGTGAGTTCATCTCTGAAATCAGGATGGGCAATGCTTATGAGCCTCTTGGCCCTTGTGGGTATGTCGCAGAACTGAAGATTTACACATCCGTATTCTGTTACGACATACATGGTCTCAGCCCTTAATGTGGTAACGGTGCTTCCGGGAGCAAGGTTAAGGCAGATCTTTGATACGGGGCCGTTTTTAGTATTAGCTACTGATGAAACAGCGATGAAGGATTTGCCGCCCTTGGAGAGGGTAGCGCCCCTTACATAGTCCACCTGTCCGCCTGAACCTGAGTACTGTCTGAATCCGATGCTTTCGGAGCAGAGCTGGCCCGTAAGGTCGATGGAAAGGGATGTATTGATGGACATCATATTGTCGTTGGCAGCTATATTTCTCACATCATTTACAAAATGATAGGGAGTGAAATATACCTTGGGATTGTTGGCGATGAATTTATTAGTCGCCTCAGTGCTGAAGGCAAAGCCCGCAACGGAAAGGCCGGGCATAAATGATTTCTGGCTGTTGTCCACGGCTCCTATGCTCTGGAGATATGCCAGGGAGTCGGTGTACATCTCGCTGTGTACTCCAAGGTGTTTTTTATCCTTAAGTCCGTATCCAACGGCATTGGCTGTTCCGCCTATTCCCAGCTGTATGCAGGCTCCATCGGGGATCATTTCAAGGATATATGAATCGATCTTCTCCTCAAGGGGAGTGGGAGGCGCTGAAGGAGGAACTACGGCGTCATTATCATATTCCACAAAGGCAGCTATCTGGCTCACATGGTAGTCATGGCTTGAGCCATATACCCTGGGTATGTATTTGTTTATCTGGGCGATTATTTTCTTTGAGTGGTTAAGGGGTGAGGGAGCGTATCCCGCGGGACCTATGTTGCAGTATCCGTGTTCGTCGGGAGGCGTCATGGGGATAACGGCCACATCGGGGTCCACAAATGTAAGATAATCCTCAAAACGGCTCAGATGAAGGGGAACATGGGTAACTACTCCGTTGGCTGCTCCTGCCCTTTCATTGGCTCCGTTGAAGAATGAATAATATCTGAATTTATCCTTAGGTATATCCTTATCATCAAGACCGATATAATCGGTGGTCAGGTTTCCGTAGAAGGATATATCCTCAAGGTTTCCTGCTTTGACTTCGTTTATGACAGCGGAAAGAACCTTATCGGCAATGGAAAGACCGCCCAGACATATTTTGTCGCCGCTTTTTATATGAGCTTTGACTGCTTCTTCGGCGGACATAAGTTTTGATTTATAGATTTCCTCGTATGACATTGCTTGACTTCCTTTCGTTGTAAATTTTATGTTTTCTGTAATGTAGAACTGTATTTTATTATATTTTATGGCATGGCTTATGTCAACGATTTTGTAATAACATAATGATGATACCGGGCAGGCTGAAAGGCCTGCATGAAGGGGAGAAAATACAGCTTAAAAGTACGATTGCAGGCGGTGAAAATGCCGCCACGCTGGCCCAAACCAGCCCCGCAGTGGGGCTATAAACTGGCCCGAACCTGATGCAGACCAGAGCCAAAACCAGAGCCAAAACCAGAGCCAAAGGCAATCCTTGGCCAACTTCAAGGCCGAGAAGCCAGCCAAAAGACAAGACCTGTCTGTGGTAAAGAACACTGCCGGAAACAGTGCAAGCTCTGAGCCGCCGCAAGACAAGCCAAAAGTCAGGCCAAAGACAGGTCCAAGACAGCCCCCGCCCGCAGCCCAGGTCCTGTCCTGTGTCAGCATAAATCCCCTCTGTTAAGCCCGTCCCATCCCCAGCAGACATCCCAGGTAAAATAAAAATCCCCCAGGGTCTGGGGGGAGCTGTGGTTTTATAAAAAATCAGTCATAGTATACCTTCATGAGCATAAGGCCTTCCGGTGGAGCCAGGGGGCCGGCTGCCTGACGGTCAAGGGCATCCAGGATGGATGGCATATCATTGGGGGAGAGCCTGCCTTCACCCACTTCACAGAGGGTGCCGGTCAATATCCTGACCATGTGGTAAAGGAAGCTGTCGCCGGTAAAGGTTATGGAAATATCGTCGCCGTTTTCCTGTATATCGATGGATTCTATGTTCCTGATGGTGGATTTTTTGGTCTTTTTAAGGTCGGTAAAGCTTTTGAAATCGTGCCTTCCAAGGAGGTGAAGGGCCGCAAGACGCATGGAGGCTGTGTCCAGGCTGCCTTCTCTTATCCAGCGGTATCTGGCGCCGAATATGCATGGTATCCTGCCGGTGTGTATACGGTAGCAGTAAGTCTTTTTTATGGCGTTGAGGCGGCTGTGGAACCTGGGGGAAGCCTCCCTGGCGCTGATGATGCCTATGTCCCTGGGGAGGTAGGTGTTCATATAGTCCATGAGCTCATTGGGGGTCATTTCCGTATCGATATGGAAATTGGCCTGCTGGGCAGCGGCATGGACTCCTGCGTCGGTCCTTCCGGAGCCGTCCACCTCGATGACTTCGCCGGTGAGTTTAAAAAGTATGGCTTCAAGTTTTCCCTGTATGGTATCAGCTGTGGCGGACTGTCTCTGCCAGCCCCTGTATCTTGTACCGTCGTACTGGACAGTAACGGCGATATTTTTTTTCATGTTGTCACCCTCTTTTGATATTTAGGATCGTATTTTACTATCAGTTTACTATTATTTAGAGTTTTATTATATACGTTTTTCACATACTGCGCTATAATTAAAAAAGACTTGTACTAAAAAGGTGTTATAAATCAAAGGTATTTAACTAAAAAACTATTAAACATACCCGTCCCGAAGGAAAATATATGCCAGGTTTACATATTTTTATTATAAATGTTGGAATATAAAGAAAAAATGCTTTTCTAGTTAAAATTTTGGTGTTATAATACCATATTATAAAATAGATTAATTATGGGCAGTTCTGCTTTTTGGGGCGAACTGCTTTTATGAGATATATTGGGAGGCTTTCAGCTTATATGGAAAAGTTAGTTATTACCGGCGGTAAACGGCTCAATGGAGAAGTTTTTATCAGCGGTGCCAAAAATGCGGCGGTTGCGATAATACCCGCGGCCATCATGGCGGACGGGATATGCATAATCGAAAATCTGCCCAGTATCGAGGACGTGGAAAGTCTTCGTTCGACACTGAATAAAATGGGAGCTGTTTGCGAGTATATTGACAAACATACATTAAGAGTTGACAGCACAGGCGACATAACGAACTGCGCGGCTTTTGAAGAAGTTAAGAAAATACGCGCGTCTTACTATCTTCTGGGAGCGCTTTTGGGAAGATATAAAAAGGCTGAGGTGGCCCTTCCCGGAGGATGTAATTTCGGTACAAGACCCATTGACCTTCATCTTAAGGGCTTCAAACTTCTCGGAGCCGATGTGGAAGTGTCAAACGGTATAGTAAAGGTGAGCGCTGAGAGGCTTATGGGCACCCAGATATACATGGACCAGGTAAGTGTCGGAGCGACCATAAACATAATGCTTGCTGCCAGCATGGCAGAGGGCACTACCATAATCGAAAACGCTGCAAAGGAGCCCCATGTCGTTGATACGGCCAACTTCCTCAATATGATGGGAGCCAATATCAAGGGCGCGGGAACGGATATCATAAGGATAAAGGGCGTGGAAAAACTCCACAGTGCCGAATATACCATAATCCCCGACCAGATAGAGGCAGGAACATATATGATAGCCGCTGCCATAGCGGGAGGAGATGTGACTGTAAGAAACATAATCCCCAAACATATGGATTCACTTACGGCTAAACTGGCTGAGATGGGCGCCAAGATCGAAAAGCATGATGACAGCATAAGGGTCATGGCGGATGGAAGGCTCCAGTGTTCAAACATAAAGACCATGAGTTATCCTGGATTCCCCACGGATCTTCAGCCTCAGATGACAGCACTTTTGAGCGTATGCGACGGCATAAGCGTTGTTACGGAGAACGTATGGGACAACAGATATCAGTATGTTGACGAGCTCAGACAGCTGGGCGCAAAAATAACAGTTGAATCAAGGGTAGCCATGATTGAGGGCGTAAAGACCCTTAAGGGAGCGAAGGTAGCTGCCACAGACCTGAGGGCAGGAGCTGCCATGGTCGTTGCCGGTCTTTTTGCGGAAGGAACGACCATAATAGATAATATAAAATACATTGACAGAGGCTATGAGGATATTGAGGCAAAACTTTCGGCCCTGGGAGCAGATATAAAAAGAGTTGAATTTTAAAATGATGGTGGGTGTTTAAGTTATGAATGTAAAGTTTTGTCCGCTTGTGAGCGGAAGCAGTGGGAACAGTACTTACATATGTAACGGAAACACCCACATTTTGATTGACGCAGGCGTAAGCTGCAAACAGATAGTAGAGCACATAAGACAGATAGGCGTTGAGCCTGAGGATATAGACGCAGTTTTCATAACCCATGAGCACATAGACCATATAAAGGGAGCGGGAGTGCTTTCAAGGAAATATAACATACCGGTATATGCCACACCGGGAACATGGCAGGGCATAGGTAAACAGGTGGGTGATTTCGCTCCTGAGAACGTAAGGTATGTATACCCGGACAGTATGATGGTTTTAGGCGATCTGTGTGTAAAGCCCTTTGCCATACCCCATGACACCATAGAGCCGGTGGCCTACTGCGTATTTACGGAGAGCAGGAAGCTGACGGTCGCCACGGATATAGGCTGGGCAACTCCCAAGGTAAAGGAGAACATATATGATTCGGACGTGCTTTTACTGGAGTCCAACCATGACCTGGACATGCTCAAGCACGGAAGTTATCCCTGGCCCCTTAAACAGAGGATAATGGGAGACAGGGGACATCTTTCCAATGTCAGTGCCGGAGAGGCCCTTGGGGAGATAATGAGTGGAAGACTGAAATATGTTTTTCTTGGACATTTGAGCAATGAAAACAATGAGCCCCATCTTGCCTACGAGACCGTGGACAGGATACTGGAGGACAATAATATAAAGGTCGGAAAACATCTTGACCTGGATATGGCCTCAAGATATTCCAACAGCAGGATGATAGAGCTTTGATGAATGACTGACAGGGTTGGCGTTTATGATGCCAATATACCTGAGATCCTCGAGAGGTCTGTGATACCGATGATACTGATATGACGATATGCCGCAGCCGATGGTGCTGCCGCCCATGTACTGGGACTGGCTGACATAGGTCTTAGGAGGCCACTGGGGCCAGACTTATGGAGTATCAAAGACGATGGGCTGTCTTGACTGCTTTGACCGCCGGCATGATGCGCGGGACTTTGCCAGGGGCTTGGGTGCTGTGTCAGATGGCCGTCAAGGCAGAGGGTCAGGGCAGAGGAGATGTTTAAAGGGCTTTAGAGCTTAAGGCAGGAGAAATTTGATGAAGGTAACGGTCATAGGAGTCGGAAGGCTCAAGGAAAAATACTGGCAGGCAGCCATTGAGGAATATTCCAAGAGGCTGAGCAAATATGTAAAGCTGGATATAATAGAGGTGGCCGATGAGAAGGCGCCGGAGACCTTGAGCGCGGCTGAGGAAGAAATAGTCAAGAGGAACGAAGGCGCGAGGATACTTAAAAACATAAAGGACGGAGATTATGTCATAGCCCTTGCCATCAATGGAAAGATGCTGGGTTCTGAGGAGCTTTCGGAGTTTTTGAATGAGTGTATGGTCAGGGGAGCGGGCCATATAGTATTTGTCATAGGCGGTTCTTTGGGGCTTTCAAAAGAGGTGCTGGACAGGGCCGACTATAAGCTGAGCTTTTCAAAAATGACATTCCCCCATCAGATGATGAGGGTCATACTTCTGGAACAGTTTTACCGTGCCGTTAAAATAATGAAAAACGAGCCATACCATAAATGAGGGGATACAAATGGAGAAACGAAGTGAAATAAATTTTGCTAATGTGGGTTTATGTCTCCTTGTTATGCTCATTCATATACTTTCAAAGGCAGTAGGAGCTTTGAACAGAGAAAGTCTTCAGTATGCCGCGGTGTTCATACCGTGGAGACTGGCGTCTTTTGTGGTTCAGGGCTTTATTTTTTTGAGCGCATTAAAGTATTTCATGAAATATCAAAATAAAAAACTGGATTACGGCCAGTTTCTGCTCTCCAGGATAAAGACGGTCATACTGCCATATATTTTATGGAATCT
>JABLTR010087081.1_pt1 | contig 32324 bp, 29 predicted proteins | sample 7160071 | NCBI WGS metagenome assembly JABLTR01 (sample SAMN14651230, study PRJNA627086) | human gut metagenome | isolation source: feces | host: Homo sapiens | reverse complement strand
TGCCCAGCAGGCGCTGCGCCCCCCAGGTGAGCAGGGTGCCGTCCGAGAGGAGGCAGGCGGTCTGATAGGTCCCGGCGGCCACGTCCACCGCGCCGGTGGCCTCGGTCACCTGGGTGGGCTGGGGAACCAGGGCGGCGGTGTCCGGGTCCAGCCCCAGCTGCCCCTGGTCGTTCCGGCCCCAGACCCACAGGGAGCCGTCTTCCAGGATGGCCACGGTGTGGCCGGTTCCTGCGGCCACGGCCAGCACGGCACCGTTCAAGGGGACCTGGACGGGCTGGGTTTGCAGCACCTCAGTGGCCTGGCCGGTGCCCAGCTGGCCGTCGATGTTGCTCCCCCACATCCAGAGGGTGCCGTCGGTGCGGATGGCGGCGGCGTGGTAGCCCCCCAGGTTCACGGCGGAGACGTCGGTGAGGATCTGCTGGGGGGTGGGGCGGCTGTCCTGAGTGCCGTCCCCCAGTTGGCCGAAGAGGTTATCCCCCCAGGTCCACAGGGTGCTGTCGGTGCGGATGGCGGCGGTGGCCCCCACCCCGGCGGCCACGGTGGTGACCCCCTCCATCACCTGGGCCGGGGTAGAGCGGCTGGTGTAGGTGCCGTCCCCCAGCTGGCCGTAGAGGTTGTCCCCCCAGGTCCAGAGGGTGCCGTCGGTGCGGAGGGCGGCCACGTGGTAGTCCCCGGCCACCACGGCGGTGACCTGGTCCAGCACCTGGACAGGGGTGGCAGAGCCCTCGGTGGTGCCGGTGCCCAGCTGGCCCTCGTCGTTGCCGCCCCAGGTCCAGAGGGTGCCGTCGGCTTTCAGCGCCACGGTGAAGTCGGCGCCGGCGCTGGCGGACACCACGTCTTCCATCACGGCCAAGGGCTGGCTGGCGTAGGGGATGGGGTTGCCCTCCAGGTCGGTGCTGGTCTCCTGGGTCTCCGTGCCCAGCTGGCCTGCCTGGTTGCTGCCCCAGGCCCAGAGGGTGCCCGTCTCATCCACATAGACGGTGTGGGACAGGCCGGCGCTCAGGCGGAGGGGCTCCTCCGGGGAGCCCATGTCGTAGGCGCCCACAGGGAGGATGGAGCAGCATAAGAGGGTAAAGGTTGCGGCAAGGGAAACCGCGGTATGGCGTTTCATGGAGTGACCTCCTTTTTCTGGAAATGAATAAATGGGTTGCATATCTCTGCTAATATACAGGGGAATTCCGGAAAAAGCAAGTTTTTTCTGTCATACCGAGGAAAAACCGGACATTCCCGTGGGAATTTGCCAAGGTTAACCAAAAAACGATGGAAGGAAACCCATCCAAATGCCCGGCCTTGACAGCGCCGGGCCCATTTGCTAGCATGGGGGACAGAAAGAAAACTCTTGCAGAAAGGGTGAAAGGGATGAAACCATCTCACCGGAAGGGCCTCCTGGCCGCGCTGCTGGAACTGGCAGTGGGGGCAGTGGCCCTGGTTACCATCGGCGTGACAGGGTTTGACGGGAAACTGCTGGTGCTGGGCGGGCTGCTGCTCCTGTTTGGGGTGGGGGGCCTCACCGGCAGCCTCTCCCAGGGGGAGGCTGCTCAGGCGCAGGCGGAGGACCGTAGCCGCCAGGCCAAGGCCAGGATGTATGATGTGCTCACAGGGGTCCTGTTTGCCATGACCCTGCTGTCCCTGGTGGGGGCGGCCATCACCCAAGCTGCGGGGTTTGTGGCCCTGCTCCTGGTGAGCGCGTCGCTGCTGGGGGTCGCTTGGATCGGGTACCTGGTTGCCGTGCTCCATGGAGGAAAGAGAACGTGAAAACACCGCCCGGACGAGGGATCGTCCGGGCGGTGTTTTTGAATCGGATAAACAGCAGTGCGCCGGCTCAAATCGCCTCCGCGATCCGGCGGCCCATCTCGGCGGTGCCGATGAGGGTACCCTCCCCGGCGAAGAGGTCGGGGGTGCGGTAGCCCTGGTCCAGCACGGCCTTCACGGCGTTCTCCACAGCGTCGGCCTCCTGCAGCAGGCCGAAGGTGTACCGGAGCATCATGGCGGCCGAGAGGATGGTGGCCATGGGGTTGGCCTTGTCCTGGCCGGCAATGTCCGGGGCGGAGCCGTGGACGGGCTCGTACATGCCGAAGTTGCCCTTTGCCAGGGAGGCGGAGGGCAGCATGCCGATGGAGCCGGTGATCTGGCTGGCCTCGTCGGAGAGGATGTCCCCGAAGATGTTGCTGGTGACGATGACGTCAAACTGCCGGGGGTTGCGCACCAGCTGCATGGCGGCGTTGTCCACGTAGAGGTTGTCCAGGGTGACCTCGGGGTAGTCCTGGGCCACCTCGGCCACCACCCGCCGCCACAGGCGGGAGGATTCCAGCACGTTGGCCTTGTCCACGCTGGTGACGTGCTTGCTGCGCTTCATGGCCATGTCGAAGGCCACCTTGGCGATGCGGCGGACCTCCTCCTCGGCGTACTGCTCCACGTCGTAGGCGGCAGGGCCCAGGTCAGTGTCCTTAAAGCCCTTTTCGCCGAAGTAGATGCCGCCGGTGAGCTCCCGCACCACCACAATGTCCAGCCCCCCGGCCAGGATCTCGGGCTTTAAGGGGGAGGCGTCCGCCAGCTGCTCAAAGAGCAGGGCGGGGCGGAGGTTGGCGAAGAGCCCCAGGGCCTTCCGCAGGCCCAGCAGGGCCCGTTCCGGCCGCTGGTCGCCGGGGAGGGTGTCCCACTTCCAGCCCCCTACGGCCCCCAGAAGGACCGCGTCGGAGGCCTTGCACACGTCGATGGTCTCCTGGGGCAGGCAGGCGCCGGTGGCGTCAATGGCGCAGCCGCCGGCCAAGACCTTTTGGTAGTGGAAGGTGTGGCCGAACTTCTCCCCCACCTTGTCCAGGACCAGGAGGGTCTGCTCCACCACGTCGGGGCCGATGCCGTCCCCGGGGATCACGGCAAGTTTGTATTCCATGGGGTTATGCCTCCTGTCTCTTCTTGATGTCGGCCATCAGGCCGCCGGCCTGGATGATCTCCTTGATGAACGCCGGGAAGGGGTTGGCCTGGTAGGTCTCGCCCTTGGTGAGGTTGGTGATGAGGCCGGTGTCAAAGTCGATGGCCACCTCGTCCCCGCTCTGGATGTTCTCGCTGGCCTCGGGGCATTCCAGGATGGCCAGGCCGATGTTGATGGCGTTGCGGTAGAAGATCCGGGCGAAGGTCTTGGCGATGACGCAGGAGATGCCGGACTCCTTGATCACCATGGGGGCGTGCTCCCGGGAGGAGCCGCAGCCAAAGTTGAAGCCGCCCACCATCACGTCCCCGGCCTTCACCACGTCCACGAAGTGCTTGTCGATGTCCTCCATGCAGTGGGTGGCCAGTTCCTTCTTGTCGGCGATGTTCAGGTAGCGGGCGGGGATGATGACGTCGGTGTCCACATTGTCCCCGTATTTGTGTACGAATCCTTTTGCGTTCATGGGTTTCTTCCTCCTCCCAGGTGTCAGTTCCGCGGGTCGGCGATGTAGCCGGCCACGGCGGAGGCGGCCGCCACAGCGGGGCTGGCCAGGTAGATCTCCGAGGTGATGCCGCCCATGCGGCCCACGAAGTTGCGGTTGGTGGTGGCCACGCACTTCTCGCCGTTGGCCATGACCCCCATGTGTCCCCCCAAGCAGGGGCCGCAGGTGGGGGTGGAGACGGCGCAGCCGGCGTCGATGAAGGTGGTGAGGTAGCCCTTCTCAATGCACTCCTTGTAGATGTGCTGGGTGGCGGGCATCACGATGCACCGCACATGGTCGGCCACCTTCTTGCCCTTGAGGATCTGGGCGGCCACGGCCATGTCCTCCAGCCGGCCGTTGGTGCAGGAGCCGATGACCACCTGGTCGATCTTGATCTGGCCCACTTCGGAGATGGGGTGGGCGTTCTCCGGCAGGTGGGGGAAGGCCACGGTGGGCTCGATGGTGCTAAGGTCAATCTCCACGGTGCGGACGTACTCGGCGTCGGGGTCGGCCTCGTAGGCGGTGTAGGGGCGGTTCACCCGGCCGTCCAGGTAGGCCCGGGTGATGTCGTCCACGGGGAAGATGCCGTTCTTGGCCCCGGCCTCGATGGACATGTTGGCGATGCACAGCCGGTCGTCCATGGACAGGGCGGCCACGCCGTCGCCGCAGTACTCCAGGCTCTGGTACAGGGCCCCGTCCACGCCGATCAGGCCGATGAGGTGGAGGATCACGTCCTTGCCGCTGACCATGGGCTGGAGCTTGCCGGTGAGGTGAACCTGGATGGCCTCGGGGACCTTGAACCAAGTCTCCCCGGTGGCCATGCCGGCGGCCATGTCGGTGGACCCCACCCCGGTGGAGAAGGCCCCCAGGGCCCCGTAGGTGCAGGTGTGGGAGTCGGCGCCGATGATGCACTCCCCGGCGGCCACCAGACCCTTTTCCGGCAGGAGGGCGTGCTCCACCCCCATCTGGCCCACGTCGTAGAAGTTGTCAATGTCAAACCGCTGGGCAAAGGTGCGGCACTGCAGGCACTGCTCGGCGGCCTTGATGTCCTTGTTGGGGGTGAAGTGGTCCATCACCAGGGAGATCTTGCTCTTGTCAAAGACCCCGGTGAACCCCTCCTTGTCAAACTCCCGGATGGCCACGGGAGAGGTGATGTCGTTGCCCAGGACCATGTCCAGCTTGGCCCGGATCAGCTGGCCGGCCTTCACTTCCGGCAGGCCGGCGTGGGCAGCGAGGATTTTTTGCGTCATTGTCATTCCCATAGGAAAAACCTCCTCTTTTGAAGTTGCGATGGATGTCAGGGGGAACCCGGCGGGGGTTCAGTCGTGGGTGGGGATAAACTGCTTGACCTTGTTCTCCCGGTTCACAGCGGTGATCAGGGCATAGACCGAGGCCATGGTGATGTCGCTGTCCACCCCTACGCCCCAGTAGTGGTTGCCCTCGTCGTCGGCGATGACCACGTAGGCCGAGGCCAGGGAGTCAGAGTCGGTCTCCAAGGCGTGCTCCTCGTAGTCCACAAACTGGTACTTGATGTCGGGGTTGGCGATCTTCAGCACGTTGCTCACAGCGTCCAGGGGGCCGTTGCCCCGGGCGCTGAGGTAGAAGAGCTGGCTGCCGATGGCCAGGGTGACGTCGGCCACGGTGGAGCCCCCCTCCCGCAGCCAGGAGATGTCCTGCAGGGCGATGGGCTCGTCCTTGTTCTGGTACTCGTGCTGGAAGGCCACCAGGATCTCGCTGGGGGTGAGCTCCTTGTGGGCGTGGTCGGAGATGCCCTTGATGAAGTAGCCCACCTCGGTGGCCATCTCCTTGGGCAGGTCGTAGCCGAAGTTGTGCTCCAGGATGTAGGAGATGCCCCCCTTGCCGGACTGGCTGTTGATGCGGATGACGTCGGTCTCGTACTCCCGGTTGACGTCGTGGGGGTCCAGGGGGAGGTAGGGGACGGTCCAGTATTTCTCCTCCCGCTCTTCCCGGAAGTGCATCCCCTTGGCGATGGCGTCCTGGTGGGAGCCGGAGAAAGCGGCAAACACCAGGTGGCCGGAGTAGGGCTGGCGGTACCCCACGGACATGCCGGTCAGGCGCTCATAGCACTCCACGATCTTGGGCATGTCGGAGAAGTCCAGCTGGGGGTCCACCCCGTGGGTGAAGAGGTTCATGGCCATGGTGATGATGTCCACGTTGCCGGTGCGCTCCCCGTTGCCGAAGAGGGTACCCTCGATCCGCTGGCCCCCGGCCAGCAGGGCCAGTTCCCCGGAGGCCACGGCGGTGCCCCGGTCGTTGTGGGGGTGGATGGAGACGATGACGTTCTCCCGGTCATGGAGGTGCTTGCTCATGTACTCGATCTGCTGGGCATAGACATGGGGCATGGACATCTCCACGGTGGAGGGGAGGTTGATGATCACCTGCCGCTCCGGCCGGGGCTTCCACACGTCGATGACGGCGTTGCAGATCCGCAGGGCGAACTCCATCTCCGTGCCGGTGAAGCTCTCGGGGGAGTACTCGAAGCGGAAGTTGGTCTCCGGCATTTTGGCGGCGTACTCGTCAAAGAGCTTGGCCCCGGACACGGCGATGTCCACGATCTCGTCCTCGCTCATCCGAAAGACCTGCTGCCGCTGGGCAAAGGAGGTGGAGTTGTACAGGTGGACCACCACGTTTTTGGCGCCCTTGATGGCATCGAAGGTCTTTTTAATAATGTGGGGGCGGGACTGGGTGAGCACCTGGATGGAGACATCCTCAGGGATCAGGTGGTCCTCGATGATGGTGCGCAGAAACTCGTACTCGGTCTCCGAGGCGGCGGGGAAGCCCACCTCGATCTCCTTAAAGCCCACCTCCAGCAGCAGGCGGTAGAACTCCAGTTTCTCCTCCAGGTTCATGGGGGTGATGAGGGCCTGGTTGCCGTCCCGCAGGTCGACGCTGCACCATTGGGGGGGCTGGGTGAGGCGCTCCTTCTGCATCCAGTCCAGGCAGGGTTCCGGGGGCATGTAGTATCCCGGGCGGTACTTGTTGTAGTTTTTCATGGCGTGGGTCCATTCCTTTCATGGTGGGATGGCCGCGGATGCGGCGTTTTGTTGGAGAAAGGGGCGGAGACGACGAAAAAGCCTTCGTCTCCACCAGAAGAGACGAAGGCCAAACAGCTTCCGCGGTACCACTCTTATTGGCGTCCAACAACGCCCACTCAAATAGCTCACACTCCGGGGTGAGACGCCAGCTCGCTCCATACGGCCTTGCACCCAACGGCCGCTCTCTGGGATGGAGACAGAAAAGGCATATTCCCTTCATCGCGTGTCGATATTGAATTTTCACTTCCTACAGGATAGCGGATAACCCCCTGGTTTGTCAATGGGGGAAGGTCAAAAATTTCAAAAAATCCTGGGGGAGATTTTTGGCGCCCGCCCGCCGGGTGGGTGAGGCAGGTCACGCCAGGACCTGCCCCAGACCCTTTGCCTGGGCGGCCAGGTAGACGTTCCGGGCGGCGATGGCATCAAACACCGCCATGCCCACGGATTTGAAATACCGGGTGTGGGGGAGGGGCGGCGCAGCGCCGGCCTGCTTGGCCAGAAGGTAGTCCCCAAAGTAGCGCAGGCCCTCCGGTTTTAGGGCGCCGGAGGCCAGGGGCTGGCACAGGTCGCCGCTCTCCTGGCAGGCGAAAGGGAGTTCCAGAAAGACCTCCTGGGTGGCCGACCAGATGGCCTCGGGAATCTCCCGCATGTCCGGCTGCCAGGAGCCGATGGCGATGAGGCACTTGCCCCGGAAGGGGGCGGGGTCGTCGGCGAAGAGGGGGGCCTTGGCGGGGGTGGCGGTGACCACAATGTCGCTTTTGGCCAGCAGGGTGTCCGGGTCGGGGCAGAGCTCGATGGCAAGCGGCTTGGGGGCCACCATGGCCTCCAGCTGCCGGCAGAAGGGCCCCAGGTCCTTGCTGCCGTGGTTGTACAGGTAGACGGTGCGGATGGGCCGCACCTGGCACAGGAAGGTCAGCTGATGGAGCCCCTGAACCCCACAGCCCACCAGGCCGGCGGTGGCGGCGCCCTCCGGGGCCAGGTGTTTGGCGGCCAGGCCGCCGATGGCCCCGGTGCGCAGGGCGGTGAGGGTGTTCCCCTCCAGCAGGGCCACCGGCTGGCCGGTGTCCCCCTGGCTGAGCAGGACGGTGCCGTAAAGGGAGGGGAGCCCCCGGCGGGGATTGTCCGGGCAGGAGGCGAGGAGCTTGGTGGCAGCATACCCCCCGGCGAAGCAGGGCATGGTGGCCAGGGTGGTGGACCCCTGGGTCAGCGCCGACCGGTCTGCCATGGCGCACCGGCCCTGGGCAAAGAGGAGGAAGGCCTCCTCCACAGCGGCCATCATCTCCTCATAGGAGAGGGCCTGGCGGATGTCGGACGGGTTAAGATAGCGCATGGGGAACCTCCGTTTCCCGGAAGGGGTGCAGCTCGGCGGCCCCCTCCACGATGTTTTTTCTCTAGGATACCACATCGGCGGGCAGGGGGGAAGGGGGCAGTGGAACGTGAGCCGGGCCAGCTGGGCTGCCCCGCCGGACAAAGTGCACAAAGGGGTTCTGCCGGCGGAGGGGAAAATTTTTTCGACCCCGAGGGGGAAAATGGGACTTCCGCCCTTTACTTTATCAAAGTAGTGTGATAATATACTAAATAACCAAGAGAAAGGGGACCACGCCATGGAACTGGACTGGACCATCCTGCGCAGCGAAGAGCAGACCATGTACCGCCTGCGGGGGTTATATGAGAAGTACGGCTACCGCCGTTTTAAGATGAGCAAGTTTGAGGAGTATGACCTCTACGTCCGCAACAAGGACTTCCTGGTCAGCGACCGGATGATCACCTTCACCGATGCCCGGGGGGTCCTCATGGCCCTGAAGCCGGACGTGACCCTCTCCATCATCAAGAACACCCGGGAGGGGGAGGCCAGCCCCCGGAAGGTGTACTACAACGAGACGGTCTACCGCTCCGGCAAGGGGGACGAGGCCTTCCAGGAGATCCTCCAGACCGGCCTGGAGTGCATCGGGGACCTGGACCTCTACCACCTTTACGAGGTCATCGCCCTGGCGGTGGAGAGTTTGGCGGCCATCAGCCCGGACTATGTGCTGGACGTGTCCCACGTGGGGCTGGTGTCCGGTTTCATGGAGGCCGCCGGGGTGGAGGAGGCCGACTATCCCGAGGTGATGGCCGCCGTCCGGGCCAAGAACCTGGCGGCCCTGGGGGAGTTCTGCCGGCGGAAGGGCCTCAGCGGCACCGTCCAGGCCCTGCTGGAGCGGCTGGTGACCACCTACGGCACCATGGACACCGTCCTGGCGGAGCTGGCCCCCCTGTGCGTAGGAGGGAAAAAGACCCGGGAAGCCTGGGAGGAGCTCAGCAGCCTCTGCACCCTGTTAAAGGCCAACGGCCTAGGGGATAAGGTCTACCTGGACTTCTCCGTAGAGGGAGACATGAACTACTACAGCGGCCTGGTGTTCCGGGGCTTCCTAAAAAATTTGGCGGCGGGGGTGCTCTCCGGCGGGCAATATGATAAAATGGTAGAGAAAATGGGCAAGCGATGCGGCGCCATGGGCTTTGCCATCTACCTCAACGAGCTGGAGCGCCTGGGCCCCGCCCGGCCCCAGTATGACGCAGATGTGCTGGTGCTCTACGATGACACCACCGACCTGCAGGCCCTCACCCGCCGTCTGGCCGCTCTGGCAGGCCAGGGGAAGCGGGCCCTGGCCCGCCGCCAGGCCGAGGGACTGCAGGGGAAGGAGACCCTGGACCTGAGAGGAGGGAAACAGGCATGAAGGAATTTCTCAACGTGGCCCTGCCCAAGGGCCGGCTGGGGGAGCGGGTGTACGCCATGTTCGCCCAGGCGGGCTTTCCCTGCGAGGAACTGCTGGACCCCAAGCGGAAGCTGATCTTTGAAAACCCGGAGGCCGGGGTGCGGTACTTCTGGGTAAAACCCTCCGACGTGCCGGTGTACGTGGAGCGGGGGGCCGCCGACGTGGGGGTGGCCGGGAAGGACATCCTCCTGGAGTACGGCCCGGACATCTACGAGCTGCTGGACCTGAACGTGGGCAAGTGCCGGATGTGCGTGGCCGCCAAGAACGGCTTCCGGGACGACCCGGACCGCACCCTCCGGGTGGCCACGGAGTTCCCCAACATCACCCGGACCTACTACGCCGCCCGCAGCCGGGACATTGACATCATCCGCCTCCACGGATCCATTGAGATCGCGCCGATCTTAGACCTCACCGACGTCATCGTGGACATCGTGGAGACGGGGACCACCCTCCGGGAGAACGACCTGACCCCCATCGAGACCATCGTCCCCATCAGCGCCCGGCTCATCGCCAATAAGGTGAGTTTCAAGTTTAAGCACGAGGCCATCCAGACCCTCTATGAGGGCCTCAACGCCCAGGTGGCCGCCAAGGAGGCAGAAAAGAAATGATACCCATTCTGAGAGAAGCGGACACCGACCGGGCCAAAATCTTCGCCCGGGAGGACCCGGTGGACTCCGTGGCCGAACCCGTCCGGGCCATCCTGGCCGACGTGAAGGCCCACGGAGACGCCGCCTTAAAGAAATACACCCAGGAATTTGACGGGGTGGAGATTGCCACCGTGGAGGTGGGCGCCGGGGCCCTGGAGGAGGGCCTCCGGGCCGCCGACCCCACCCTGGTGGACATCCTCTACCGGGCTGCCGAGCGGATCGCCGCCTTCCACCAGCACCAGGTGCGCAACAGCTTTCTGGTCAACGACGAGGAGGGCATCCTCATGGGCCAGAAGGTGGTCCCCCTGGCCCGGGTGGGGCTGTACGTCCCCGGGGGCACGGCGGCCTATCCCTCCAGCGTTCTGATGAACGCCATCCCCGCCAAGCTGGCCGGGGTGAAGGAGCTGTGCATGGTCACCCCGCCGGGGAAGGACGGGAAGATCCCCCCCAACATCCTGGCCGCCGCCCGGGTCTGCGGGGTGGACCGGGTCTTCCGGGTGGGGGGCGCCCAGGCCGTGGCCGCCCTGGCCTACGGCACCGAGAGCGTACCCAAGGTGGACAAGATCGTGGGCCCCGGCAACCAGTTCGTGGCCGAGGCCAAGAAGCAGGTCTTTGGCCAGGTGGGCATCGACATGGTGGCCGGCCCCAGTGAGATCTTGGTGATCGCCGACGGGGCCTGCAACCCTCAAATCGTGGCGGCAGACCTCCTCAGCCAGGCCGAGCACGACAAGAACGCCTCGGCGGTGCTGGTCACCGACAGTGAGGACCTGGCCCTGGCGGTCCAGGGGGCCATTGAGGAGCAGCTGCCCAAGCTCAAGCGGCAAGCCATTGCCCGGGCCTCCATCGACCGCAACGGCAAGATCATTGTGGCCCAGTCCCTGGACACCGCGGTGGACATCGCCAACGAGATCGCCCCGGAGCACCTGGAGGTCTGCGTGGACCAGCCCTTCGACTACCTGGACAGGATCCGCAACGCCGGCTCCATCTTCCTGGGGCGCAACTGCCCCGAGGCCCTGGGGGACTACTTTGCCGGGCCCAACCACACCCTGCCCACCAGCGGCACCGCCCGGTTCTCCAGCCCCCTGTCGATGGATGACTTCGTGAAGAAGATGCAGTACACCTACTACACCAAGCCAGCCCTGGAGAAGGCCCAGTTCTCCGTGTCCACCTTCGCCAAGAAGGAGGGCCTCACCGGCCACGCCCGCAGCGTGGACATCCGCTTTGACCCCAAGGTGGCGGAGGGGACGAAATGAGCCGCTTCCTCCACCCCCAGTACGCCGGGCTGGAGGCGTACACCCCCGGGGAGCAGCCCCGGGACCGGCAGTACATCAAGCTCAACACCAACGAGTCCCCCTACCCCCCCTCCCCGGCGGTGCTGGCGGCCCTGACGGAACAGGACCTGGCCGACCTGCGGCTGTACTCCGACCCGGAGGGCACCGCCCTGCGGGCCAAGCTGGCAGAACTCTACGGGGTGGAGGCGGGGCAGGTCTTCCTCTCCAACGGGTCGGACGATATTTTAAACTTCGCCTTCATGGCCTTCGGGGCCGACGGGGCGGTGTTCCCCGCCCTGACCTACAGCTTTTACCCCGTGTTTGCCAACCTCCACGGGGTGGCCTATGAGACCGTCCCCCTCCGGGAGGACTTCACCCTGGACGTAGCGGGGATGCAGGGGAAGGGGAAACTCACCGTCTTCCCCAACCCCAACGCCCCCACCGGGATCGCCCTGCCCCTGGACCAGGTGGAGGCCATCGTGGCTTCCAACCCCGACCATGTGGTGGTGGTGGACGAGGCCTACGTGGACTTCGGGGCGGACTCCGCCGTGCCCCTGCTCCAGAAGTATGAAAACCTCCTGGTGGTGATGACCTATTCCAAGTCCCGGTCCATGGCCGGGGCCCGGCTGGGCTTCGCCCTGGGCAGCCGGACCCTGATCCAGGACCTGGAGAAGCTCAAGTACTCCACCAACCCCTACAACGTCAACCGCCTCACCCTGAAGCTGGGCCAGGCGGCGGTGGACTCCGACGGGTACTTCCGGGAGAAGGCCCGGGAGATCATGGCCACCCGGGAGAAGACCGCCCAGGCCCTCCGGGCCCTGGGCTTCACCCTGCCGGACTCCCAGGCCAACTTCCTCTTCGTGGCCCACCCCAAGGTGGCCGGAGAGACTTTGTACCGCAAGTGCAAGGAGAAGGGGGTTCTGATCCGCCACTTCTCCGACCCCGCCATCGCCGCCTACAACCGGGTGACCATCGGCACCCCGGCAGAGATGGAGGCCTTCCTGGCGGTGGTCCAGACCATTTTAAAGGAGGAGGGAGCCTGATGCGCCAAGCCCAAGTCACCCGGAAAACCGGGGAGACCGACATCACCCTCACTGTGAACCTAGACGGCGCCGGCCGCTATGACATCCGCACCGGGGTGGGGTTCTTCGACCACATGCTCACCGGCTTTGCCCGCCACGGGAAGTTTGACCTCACCGTCACCTGCACCGGGGACACCTGGGTGGACGACCACCACACCGTGGAGGACGTGGGCATCTGCCTGGGGCAGGCCTTCGCCCAGGCCCTGGGGGAGATGCGGGGGGTGGAGCGCTTCGGCCAGAGCCTGCTGCCCATGGATGAGACCCTCATCCTGGGGGCGGTGGACCTCTCCGGCCGGGGGATGCTCTGCTGGGATGTGGCCCTGCCCACGGCCAAGGTGGGCACCTTTGACACAGAGCTGGCCAAGGAGTTTTGGCTGGCCTTCACCCGGAAAGCCGGCTGCACCCTCCACCTGCGGAAGGTGGCGGGGGAGAACAGCCACCACATCCTGGAGGGGGTCTTCAAGGCCGCCGGCCGCAGCCTGAAGCAGGCGGTGGCCCTCACAGGGGACGACGACATCCCCTCCACGAAAGGAAGTCTCGTATGATTGCAGTGATTGATTACGGCGTGGGGAACCTCTTCTCCCTCTGCCGTTCCTTGGAGGCCATCGGCCAGCAGCCGGTGGTCACCGGCGACCCGGCCCTCCTCCGCCAGGCGGATAAGCTCTTCCTGCCGGGGGTGGGGGCCTTCGCCGACGCGGCGGCCAAGCTCCGCCAGACCGGGCTGGACCGGGTCATCCAGGAGGAGGCCGCCGCCGGCAAGCCCCTCATGGGCATCTGCCTGGGGATGCAGCTGCTCTTTGAGGAGAGCCACGAGTTTGGCACCTGGAAGGGCTTAGGCCTGATCCCGGGGAAGGTGGTCCCCATGGAGGGGGTCATCCCCGCCGACTATAAGATTCCCCACATCGGGTGGAACGCCCTCCACTTCCCCGGGGGCGTGCGCCACCCCCTGCTGGCCTCGGTGGAGGAGGGGGACTGCGTCTACTTCGTCCACTCCTACTATGCCACCGACTGCGCCCCGGCGGTGATCGCCACCACAGAGTACGGGGCCCAGCTCACCGCCGCCGTGGCCAGGGGCAACGTGATGGGCTGCCAGTTCCACCCGGAAAAGAGCGGGGACGTGGGCCTGGCCATTCTGAAAACCTTCTGTGAAGGGAGTTGGTGAGATGATCATTCTGCCTGCCATCGACCTCTTCGGGGGCCAGGCCGTCCGCCTGTACCAGGGGGACTACAACCAGATGACGGTCTACGACGCCGACCCCCTGCACACCGTAGCGCAGTTTGAGGCCGCCGGGGCCACCCACCTCCACCTGGTGGACCTGGAGGGGGCCAAGACCGGCCAGACCACCAACCTGCCCACCATCGAGCGGATCGCCGCCCAGACCGGCCTCTTCGTGGAGGTGGGGGGCGGCATCCGCAGCATGGACACCGTCCGCCGGTACCTGGAGGCCGGGGCCAGCCGGGTGATTTTGGGCACCGCCGCCGTCACCGACCCGGACTTCACCGCCCAGGCGGTGGCCCAGTACGGCGACAAGATCGCCGTGGGGGCCGACCTGAAGGACGGCAAGGTGGCCATCAAAGGCTGGCTGGAGACCAGCCAGAACACCTGGGAGACCTTCTTTGACCAGATGCAGGCTCTGGGGGTGCGCACCATGATCTGCACCGACATCTCCCGGGACGGGGCCATGGAGGGGACCAACCGGGCCCTCTACCGCACCCTGGCCCAGCGGTATTCTATGGACATCATCGCCTCGGGGGGCGTGTCCTCCCTGGAGGACATCCGGGCCCTGAAGGCGGCCGGGGTGGCCGGGGCCATCATCGGCAAGGCCTACTATACCGGGGCCATCGACCTGGCCCAGGCCATCGCCCTGGGGAAAGGAGAGGAGCTATGATCACCAAACGCATCATCCCCTGCCTGGACGTGAAGGACGGCCGGGTGGTGAAGGGGGTCAACTTTGAAGGCCTCCACGACGTGAACTCCCCCATCGAACTGGCGGAGTACTACACCAAGAGCGGGGCCGACGAGCTGGTGTTTTACGACATCACCGCCTCCGCCGAGGGCCGGGGGCTGTTCACCGACATCCTCCGCCAGACCGCCAGCCGGGTGTTCATCCCCCTCACCGTGGGGGGCGGCATCAACACCCTGGAGGACTTTGACCGGGTCCTCAAGTGCGGGGCGGACAAGGTGAGCGTAAACTCCGGGGCCATCCGCAACCCCGACCTGATTCGCCAGGCCGCCCTGCGGTACGGTAGCCAGTGCGTGGTCCTCTCCGCCGATGTAAAGCGAGTGGACGGCCAGTTCCGGGTCTTCGCCCGGGGAGGCCGGGACGACACGGGGATGGAAGCCATCGGCTGGATCCGCCACTGCGTGGACCTGGGCGCCGGGGAAGTGGTGGTCAACTCCATCGACACCGACGGGGTCAAAGGGGGTTTTGACCTGGAGATGCTGGCCGCCGTGTGCCAGGCGGTGAAGGTCCCGGTGATCGCCTCCGGGGGCGCGGGGAAGGTCCAGGACTTTGTGGACCTCTTCCAGACCCTGCCTGGGGTGGACGCGGGGCTGGCGGCCTCGGTGTTCCACTTTGGGGAGATTGCCATCCCCCACCTGAAACAGACCCTGCGGGACCACAGCATCCCCGTGCGCTGACGATTGGGAAGGAGAAAAGCCATGCTGGACAAGCAGACCATGGAACAACTGAAGTTTGACGAGAAGGGCCTCATCCCCGCCATCGTGGTGGATGGGACCACCGGCCAGGTGCTTACCCTGGCCTACATGAACAAGGAGAGCCTGGACATCTCCATCAAGGAGGAGCGCACCTGCTTCTGGAGCCGCTCCCGCCAGGAGCTGTGGCGGAAGGGGGAGACCTCCGGGGCGGTGCAGCACATCATCGACATCACCGCCGACTGCGACTACGATGCCCTGGTGGTCCGGGTGAACAAGGAGGGGCCCGCCTGCCACACCGGCGCTGAGTCCTGCTTCCACCACTCCCTGTTTGAGAGTGAGGAGAACACCGCCTTCACCCTCCAGGGCCTCATGGACATGCTCCAGGGCCGGAAGGAGAGTCCCAAGGAGGGGTCCTACACCTCCTACCTCTTTGAGAAGGGCATCGACAAGATCCTCAAAAAGGTGGGGGAGGAGTCCACCGAAGTCATCATCGCCGGCAAGGCCGAGGACAAGAAGGAGACCATCTACGAGATCGCCGACCTGGCCTACCATGTGATGGTCCTCATGCTCCAGCTGGGCATCAGCCTGGAAGAGGTCCGGAACGAGCTGGCCTCCCGGCACGTCATCGACAAAAAGGTGAAGCAGGAGAAGATGACCTGAGGGGAAAGGAGACCGCTATGGACGAAAGCTCCGGCCTGCCCCTGGCCCTGATTTTTGAAGAGATCCTCGACCAGGACAAGAAACCGGACGAGACGAAAGACACGAACCAGGAACAGATCCCCAAAGACCCAACCTAAAAACCATCAAGACCACCGGTTTTCCCGGTGGTCTTGATGGTTTTTCTCCACAGGATGGGGCTTACGTTTGCCCCACCCGGGCCCGCAGCACCTGCCGCACCTTCTCCAGGTCCTCCTCGCAGAGCAGGGGCAAGGTGGCTGCCAGTTCCTTCGAGGGCAGGTCCCACCACCGGAAGGCCAGGAGCAGCTGGGTGAGTTCCGGGTCAAACCGGGGCTTCAGGGGCCGGGCGGGGTTGCCCCCGGCCAGGGTGTAGGGGGGCACGTCTCGGGTGACCACGGAGTAGGCGGCCACGATGGCCCCGTCCCCAATGGTCACCCCGGGGAGGATCACGCTCTCCCGGCCGATCCACACGTCGTTGCCCACCACGATGTCCCCCTTCCGGGGGAGCTGGTCCAGGTGGGGCGGGGTGTTCTCCGCCCACACCCCGCCGAAGACGTGGAAGGGGTAGGTGGTGACGCTGCTGATCCGGTGGTTGGCGGGGCCCATGATGAACTTTGTCCCCGCGGCGATGGCGCAGAACTTGCCGATGATCAGCTGGTCCCCAAACGCGGGGTAGTTGAAGAGGACGTTGCGCTGCTGAAACTCCGTGGGGTGTTCCAGGTCGTCGTAATAGGTGTAGTCCCCCACGTGGATGTTGGGGGCGGTGATGACGTTTTTCAGGAAACAGGACGTCTTGTATTCGTTGGGAAAGACCGTGTTGGGGTCTGGAATGTCAAACATGTTTTGATCCTCCTAGGTGTTGTGGGATGGCATCACTTCCTTTCTGTGGGATTTGCCGTGGCTACGGCCTTCTTGGTGCGTAGATATTGCATGGAATCCTCACTCCTTGAGAAAATGAAAGTCGAAAAAAGGGTTAAAAAACGGCGCCGTTGCCCTCTAGAGATAGATAAAGGCTTTCGTCTCGCACGATCAGGACAACATCTGGCTGATAGGTTTGAACATAGTCGATCAAGGATTCCCCTTTGTAATGCCGATAATCTAAACTTCGGGTCTCGTCAAATCCGGTCCAGAGAAGGGTTTCCAAGGCATTGGTAAAAGAGTCGCCAACAATCAGGGCAGTTTTTAGAGATGGGCGGTTGGTTTGCAGAATGGTTTCCCCAATATCGCCTCCCATATATGTCGTATAGTTTGCCGTGGCATCCTCTTGTTCTGGAATGGTATAGAGTTGTGCAGGCACGGGGTTGCCGTTGTCCGTTCTGGAGAAAGGAATCTCGGTTTTGGGATAGGCGATTTCTACTTTGTCATCCGTGGGGAATAACCCATATAGTTTCCGGTTTGAACTTCCCAAAAACGGGTTGGGAAGGGTTTCCCAGATGAGATCCTCTTTTTCCATGACGGGGATGTCCCACCCGGTTTGTGCGTGGATGATCTCCAAAATCGTTTGGTAGGCAGCGTAGGCGCCGAGATAGGAATAGTGGTGATCTGTTTTGAAATAGTAGTTTTCAGGGTTTCCCATGGCTTGGTATTGCTCCGTCATATTTAAGAACGGAACCGATGCCTCCGCCATGGCAGAGGAAAACTCGGTGCGGATCACGGTGGTCTGCCACTGCCTGCTGTCTAAATACTCGGGGTAGCTGGAGGAAAAGTATGTGTTATGCTGTGGGAGTCCTACATAGAGGAAATATCCACCATAGGATTGGATGGCTTCGTTCAATGCCTGATAGTCTTGGGCAGCTTTTTTCGCTTCTTCAGAAAGCGCAGACAGGTCCCAGTGGGTGAACTCAAAAAAGGGAAGCAATTTGTCCTCTGTGGTTACCATTTGGTTGACGACTGGTCGTCCCAAAAGAAGGTCTAAGCGGGTGTGCGCTTTCAGCATGGTGTCTCGCAGCGCAATGTGGTCTGACAGGACGGTCTCCCATTCGTTGAAGTAGCTGCCGTCCCATACGCCTTGACCAGAAAATGTCGGAGCAGTTGCCAGAGTCCTTTGCTCATAGATAGAGATCTGTTCCACCGGTTTTAAGAGGGTCACCAGAGGAATTGCAAAGAGAGCGAAAAGGAATCCGCCGATAAAAAGAATCCGTGACACGTATTTCATGCAGACCCTCCTTAAAACTGGAAATAGATGAACGGGTTATACCCTGTGCTAACCAGGGAAAGGACGGACAAACCGCCTAAGGTCAATGCCAGAGCAGGTTTTCCCCAAGTGAGCAGGAATGTGCCTGCTTTTGGGTGGGAATCCTTTTCGGCCAAACGGATGACATATTTTTTGAGCGGTAAAGCCGCAAGTATGCCAAAGAGAAACTCCCAACGGAACTCCAATAAATAGTAAGTTGTTTGGTGGTCCCAGCCCCCTGTCCCTGCGGCGCCGAACAGGATAGAGAGAAATGTTTGTATCTGGTGCAGATCCGTGGACCGGAAAATCAACCAGCCAAGGAGGATCAAGAACAGGGCGTAACCATGCTGCACTACTTTAGGCAGCCGTTTTAAGAGATCCCCCCAAAGGTATTGCTCACCGATCAGCAGTACGTCATAGTATAGCCCCCACAAAAGAAAGGTCCATGCGGCTCCGTGCCAAAAACCTGTCAGGCCCCAGACAATGAGAAGGTTACGGATATGCTTGCCTTTGGAACCACGGTTTCCGCCCAACGGAATATACAGATAATCTCGGAACCAAGAACTTAGGGAAATATGCCACCTGCGCCAAAAATCTTTGACCGACGCTGCAATGTAAGGGTAGTTAAAGTTTTCTGGGAAATGGAAGCCGAAAACACAACCCAGACCAATGGCCATGTCAGAATAACCGGAAAAATCGAAATAGATTTGCAAAGTATAGGCTATTACGCCAAGCCAAGCTGCGCTTGTGGCCAACTGATCTGGATTCTGGCCAAAAATCCCGTCTGCGACCTGACCAAAGGCATTGGCCAAAAGGACCTTTTTCGCGAAACCAAATAGGAAGCGTGAAATGCCTTGCTCAAAATTTTCCCAGGTTTCCTTCCGGTGACGTAATTCCCCCTCGATGGTGGTGTATCGAACGATAGGCCCTGCTACCAGTTGAGGAAACAGCGCAATATAAAGCGCTAGTCGAAGGATGTTTTTCTCAGAATTTACCTCACCCCGGAAGACATCAATGGTGTAACTCAGGCTTTGGAACGTATAGAAAGAGATCCCAATAGGAAGCACGAGTTCCGCCACTGGAATTCCAGGAAACAACTGGTGAAGCATTTCTGTGGTGAAACCGAGATACTTGAACACAAATAGTAAGAGAAGATTGCAGACGACGGAAGCGACTACGGCTGCTTTGCGTACACGTTGCGCGTGTTCTGCGTCAGCCAAACGCCCGAAGACGTAATTCATAGCAATGGACAGAAGGATGATTGGCATCAACCGCCAGCCACCAAAACTATAGAAAATTAGGCTGAACACAAGTAAGATCCCATTCCGTATAGACCGCTTTCGAAACAACGGGAAAAAATACACAATCAACAGCAACGGGAAGAATAGAAATAAAAAGGTGAAACTGCTGAATACCATGTTTCTGCTCCTAACAACAAAGGGATTTCAACAGCCTTGAAGTGTGACTACGGAAATCCCTGTTTGATTGGAATTTAACTTTTTTATGAGATAAGAGAAAATATCGTGAGTTCGATCGCTTGGGAATCGGAAAAGGGAAGCCTACTCTTGCTACCGCTCCTCACCAAAGGTCCGCTTCAACGCGTTTTCCACCACCGCCACAGACAGCAGCAGCACCGCCAGCTGCACCACCATCACCACGGCGCCGAAGAGGCCCACGGTGCCGGTGTCCCGCCCCCACACCAGGAGCATCAGCCCCACCGTCACCGGCAGCAGCACCAGACCCCAGCGGAACCAGAGTTTGCCGCAGGCGTGGTGGGCAAAGTTCCAGGCCTCTTGACTGGCCATGGACCGGCGGGTGCGGTAGCCGAAGACCGAATTGATCTCCTCGGGGCAGTGCTGGAAGAGTTTGCCGAACACCACCATGATCAGGGGGAGCAGAAAGTCCATCACCAACATAAAAATCCAAAATCCTGTTTCCATAAAAAGCATCCTTTCTGCAATGGTCGTTTCTAGGATACTACGATGGGCGCTTTGGTTCAAGGGGGGCCTTGTGGGAATGTCCCAAACCGCCTCTAATATAATCTCAAAATTATGATATAATAAGCTGAACTAACCTCTTGACGGGGTAGGGAAAGGGTGATAGAATGTACATGGTAAACCGTATAGCAGGAGGACCTTCCCATGAAGTCCGTTATCGTTAGCCACAACCAGTTCGCCTTTACCTACTATTACTTTATGACCTCCAAGGGAATAGGGTAATGGCAATTTGTGCTGGATAATATTCATGGGGTCTTTCCGAAACGAAGATCACCCACGCCACACAGATTTCCATCTGTGTGGCGTTTTTATTTTGCAAGCGCCGCCCAGAAGGGCGGCGTGAGGCAAACCGAGAAAGGAGTTATGTCGTATGATCGCAGTCTTAAAGCCCGGCGCTTCGCCGGAACGCACCCAACACCTCATCCATTGGCTGGAGGAGCAGAATTTAGGGGTCCACGTCTCCAAGGGGGAGTACCAGACCGTCCTGGGCCTCATCGGCAACACCGCCAAGGTGGACATGGAGATGATCCAGAGCCTGGACATTGTGGAGTCTGTCACCCGGGTGTCCGACCCCTTTAAGGCGGTCAACCGGAAGTTCCACCCGGAGGATTCCGTCATCCAGGCCGGCCCCGCCGCCATCGGCGGGGGGCACTTTGCCCTCATCGCCGGCCCCTGCTCCGTGGAGACCGAGGAGCAGATCACCTTCGTGGCCCAGGAGGTGAAGAAGGCCGGCGCCCCCCAGCAGCCCGCCAGCGCCCCCCAGGACGGGGTGCCGGACACCGACCTGGACGAGGCCAAGCTCACCCCCGCCCAGCGCAAGGCGGTGGAGGCCTTCGCCAAAACCATCGACATCACCGACAGCAACGTGGTGCTCCAGTACGGCGCCGCCGCCCAGAAAAACGTGTCGGAGTTCTCCGAGAACACCCTCCAGCAGATCCGCACCAAAGACCTAGGGGAGATTGGCGACACCCTGTCCGACCTGGTCCGCCAACTCCAGGACTTCGACCCGGGGGAGGAGAAGAAGGGCATCTCCGGCTTCTTCCGGCGGAAGAAGAACCAGCTGGCCACCCTGAAGGCCGGCTATGCCAAGGCCTCGGCCAATGTGGATAAGATTGTGGAAAATCTGGAGGCCCATCAGATCACCTTGATGAAAGATGTGGCCAACCTGGACCAGATGTTTGAACTCAACGCCAAGTACCAGCAGGAGCTGACCATGTACATCCTGGCGGGGAAAAAGCGGCTGGCCCAGATCCAGGCAGAGGACCTGGCCCAGCTGCAGCAGCAGGCCCAGGCCAGCGGCACTCAGGCCGATGCCCAAGCCTACAACGACATGGTCAGCCTGTGCAACCGCTTTGAAAAGAAACTCCACGACCTGGAACTGACCCGGATGATCTCCCTGCAAATGGGTCCCCAGACCCGGATGCTCCAAAACAACGACACGTTGATGATCGAGAAGATCCAGTCCAGCCTGGTCAACACCATTCCCCTGTGGAAGAGCCAGATGGTCCTGGCCCTGGGGCTGGAGCACGCCCGCCAGGCCACCGCCGCCCAGAACGCCGTGACGGAGATGACCAACAACCTCCTCCGGCAGAACGCGGACCTGCTGAAATCGGGCACCATCGAAACCGCTCGGGAGGCCGAGCGTTCCATCGTGGACCTGGAAACCCTCCGCCACACCAACCAGCAGCTCATGGATTCCCTGGACGAGGTGCTGCGCATCCAGACCGAGGGCGCCCAAAAACGGCGGGAGGCCGAGGCAGAGCTGGGCCGCATCGAAGGCGAGCTCAAGCAAAAGCTGCTGGCCCTGCGCACCTGAGCCCTACCCCCTATCCTCCAGAAAATCCCAGCGTTGGAGCACATTCGTTTGGGAGGTTCCTATGAAATTTTTCCGAAAAACATCCGTCGCCGTCCTGCTTACCCTGTTGGTCATTGCCCTGTGCTGCGTCATTGGCTACACCCGGGCCGCCCCCAACACCCCCCAGGACATCTCCGATGCCCCCGCCCAGCAGGCCGGCGAGAGCGGATTAAACTATTACCTTAGTTGGATCGATGACAACGCCGGCCTCTTCTCCATGGACACCACCGACACCCTGGCCCGGAGCAACCTGTCCCTCCACAGCAACTACGGCTGCCTCATGGCCATTCAGACCATCAACTACCTCAACGGCCAGGACATCGAAACCTACGCCAAAAACCGGTTTGAGGAAACCGAACTGGGCAGCATGGACATGCTTCTGGTCATCGAAACCAGCAACCAAGCCTGGTACCTGGTCTACGGCGGCACCCTCCGCCCCTATGTGGAGGAGAGCGGCGTCACCCCCACCCTGTCCTCTGTGGTGTCCAGCAACCTGAATGCCAGTTTCTTCCAGGGCGAAAGCGACCAGGGCATCCTCCGCCTTTTCGACGGGTTGGAGACCTGGTGCGCCGCGGCCCTCCCGGTGCTGGACCACACCTCCTCCGGGTTCTCCTTCTTCTCTGGGGACAGCCGGGAGCAGAGCGTCTCCCTGGGGGATGTGCTCCAGGGGGTCCTGTTCACCTTACTGGTGAACATCTGGTGGATCATCCTGGTCTGGGTGGTCTTGAATGTGGTGGACCGGGTGCGGTTCCGCCGGTACATCACCCAGTACCCCCCGGGCACCCAGACGCTGATCCCCTTCCGGCCCATCCTCTTCTGGCACCGCCAGGGTTCCTCCTGGTACCGCCGGATGCTGGATTTGGTGGAGCAGTCCCCAGAGGACGAGGATGACGACGGGGATTTCTCCGGCCGCTCCGCCACGGGAGAGGGCGACGCCTTCCACCAGGACTTCGGGGACAGCGAGGGCCCCAACCAGGGCGGCCCCTATACCGGCCCCGGCCCGGATGTGGGGCCCAACGCCGCCCACTTCCAGGGGAACTTCTCCCAAACCAGCAACCTATGGGGAGCGTGGCGCGCCTGCTGCCGCGCCGGCTGGAGCATGTTCCACACCTTCCAGCATCAGATCCGCCGCATGTTCGGCGGCCGGCGGATGTGAGGCAGCCTCCCCTCTGCACTTGAAAAACACAGGCCTTGGGCTTTGCGGTTTCCCGCAGCCCAAGGCCTGTTTGTCCCTATGGATCTGCCGTTATTCGGCCTTGTCCCCTTCCGCCGGAGCGGGGGATTCCGCCGGCTGGGGCGGCAGCTCCCCCTTCACCGCCACGCACCGGTGGATGGGGGTGCCCATGGCGTGGAACTTGGCCTCATAGTCGGTCATCACCCCCTGGATGCCGTCCCGGTGGAGGTCGTCGGTGACCTGGGTGGGCTGGAAGCCCCCGGCAGGAAACTCCTCCACAGAAAAGGCAAACAGGCCGGCGTTGTCGGTCTTAAAGTGGATCTCCCCCCCGTCTGGGAGCACCTGGCGGTACTTGAGCAGGAAGTTCCGGTGGGTCAGCCGCCGCTTGGCGTGGCGCTTGGTGGGCCAGGGATCGCAGAAGTTGATATAGAGCCGGTCCACTTCCCCCGGGGCGAAAAAGTCGGGGAGGCCCGCCGCGTCGGCGTCCACGAAAAACACATTCCGCAGCCCCAGGTCCCGGGCCCGCTCCATGGCCATCACCATGGCGTCGGGCACCCGCTCCACCGCCACAAAGAGGACCTCTGGCTCCGCCGCCGCGGTCTCGCAGGTGAAGCGGCCCTTGCCGCAGCCCAGCTCCACCCGGAGGGCCTGGGCCCCCGGCAGCAGGGACCGCCAATGCCCCCGGAGGGTCTGGGGCTCCCGAATCAGCCAGTCGGCGCAGGCCTCCATCCGGGGGATCAAATTCTTCTTTCTTCTCATGCGCATGGGATGCGCCTCCTTCTCTGGGTCGGCCGGCCCCAGAGGCCGGCCCAAGTCACTTTCTGGCTATCATACCATAACTTTCCCCCTTTGTCAGCGGCTTTCTTCCGATTTTCCCCCCTTGGGCCGGAGGTTTCCCTTGTCGAACGGCCCAAAACGCGGTATGATAAAAGGTACCAAACCCATGGACCGGCCGCCAGAAGGTTCCTCGGCCGCCGGCAGAAAGGAGGGCGCCATGGGCATCCACGAAGGCCACCGGGACCGCATGAAACAGGAGTTCTTGCAGGGCGGCCTGGCCCACGTCTCAGAACCCCGGGTGCTGGAGCTCCTCCTCTTCTACTCCCGCCGCCAGGGGGATGTGAACCCCCTGGCCCACCAGCTGCTGGACACCTTCGGTTCCCTGGCGGGGGTGCTGGACGCCTCCCCCGATGACCTGCGCAAGGTCCCCGGCGTGGGGGAAAACACGGTGGTCCTCCTCAAGCTGATCCCCGCCATCGCTGCCCGGTACCTGGCCTCCCGCACCAGCGCGGAGGTCATCCTCTCGGACAGCGCCACCCTTCACGCCCTGTTCACCCCCTACTTCTTTGGGGCCCGGAACGAGAAGTCCTTCCTGGCCTGCTTCGACAGCAAGGGCAAGCTCCTGGGTGTGCGCCCCCTCAGCGAGGGTACCCCCAACGCCAACGAGATCAGCCTGCGGAAGATCACCACCGAGGCCCTGGCCTTGAACGCCACCGTGGTGGTCCTGGCCCACAACCACCCCAGCGGCCTGGCCACCCCTTCCCAGGAGGACCTTTTCCTCACCCGATACATTCAAGATTCCCTCAAGCCCCTCGGCATCACCCTCTACGACCACGTCATCCTCACCGATGACGACATGGTCTCCCTGCGGGACAGCCGTTACCTCACGCCCCTTTGACCCCCGCCGGACCAAGGGGCACGCCCCGCCCACCGGGGGGCATAGACTGTTGCAGATTGGGAGGTTTCTATGCCCAAATTTCAAGTCGTCAGCGACTACACCCCCTCTGGGGACCAGCCCGAGGCCATCGCCAGCCTGGCCCAGGGGGTGGAGCTGGGGCTGGACGAGCAGACCCTCTTGGGGGTCACCGGCTCCGGCAAAACCTTCACCATGGCCAAGGTCATTGAGCGGGTCCAGCGCCCCACCCTGGTGCTGGCCCACAACAAGACCTTGGCCGCCCAGCTGTGCGCGGAGTTTAAGGAGTTTTTCCCCAACAACGCCGTGGAGTACTTCGTGTCCTACTACGACTACTACCAGCCGGAGGCCTACATCCCCCACACCGACACCTTCATCGAAAAGGACAGCGCCATCAACGACGAGATCGAGCGCCTGCGCCACTCCGCCACCTCCGCTTTGTTCGAGCGGCGGGACGTGATCGTGGTGGCCTCGGTGTCCTGCATCTACGGGTTGGGGGACCCCATCGACTACTCTAACATGGTGATCTCCCTGCGCACCGGCCAGGAACGGCCCATGACCGAGCTGCTGAACAAACTCACCGAGATCCGCTATGAGCGCAACGACGTGGCCTTTGACCGCAACCGCTTCCGGGTGCGGGGGGACACGGTGGAGATCTTCCCCGTCTATGCCAAGGACCACGCCATCCGGGTGGAGTTCTTCGGGGACGAGATTGACCGCATCAGCGAGATCAACGTGGTCACCGGCACCCCCACCCGGGTGCTGGACCATGTGGCCATCTACCCCGCCTCCCACTACGTGGCCTCCAAGGAGAAGATGGCCGCTGCCATCGACGAGATTTACCGGGAGCTGGACGAGCGGGTGGCCTTCTTCAAGGCCAACGACCAGCTGCTGGAGGCCCAGCGGATCTCCCAGCGCACCCTGTATGACATCGAGATGATGCGGGAGCTGGGCTACTGCTCCGGCATTGAGAACTACAGCCGGGTCATCGCCGGCCGGCCGGCAGGCTCCCCCCCCATGACCCTGCTGGACTACTTCCCCAAGGACTTCCTCATGTTCATCGACGAGAGCCACGTGACCCTTCCCCAGGTGCGGGCCATGTACAACGGCGACCGGGCCCGGAAAACCACCCTGGTAGACTACGGCTTCCGCCTGCCCTGCGCCTTTGACAACCGCCCTTTGACCTTTGACGAGTTTACCCAGCGGCTCAACCAGGTGATCTACGTCTCCGCCACCCCGGGGCAGTACGAGCGCAGCCGCTCGGGGCAGATTGTGGAGCAGGTCATCCGCCCCACGGGCCTGCTGGACCCGGTGGTCCAGGTGCGGCCGGTGGAAGGGCAGATCGACGACCTCATCGGGGAGATCCACGCCCGGGAACAGCGCCAGGAGCGGGTGCTGGTGACCACCCTCACCAAGAAGATGGCCGAGGACCTCACCAACTACCTCCAGGGGGCGGGCATCCGGGTGCGGTACATGCACCACGACGTGGACACCATCGAGCGCATGGAGATCATCCGGGACCTCCGCCTGGGGGCCTTCGACGTGCTGGTGGGCATCAACCTCCTCCGGGAGGGGCTGGACCTGCCAGAAGTCTCCCTGGTGGCCATTCTGGACGCCGACAAGGAGGGATTCCTCCGCTCGGAGACCTCCCTCATCCAGACCATCGGCCGGGCCGCCCGGAACGCGGAGGGCCTGGTGATCCTCTACGCCGACACCGTCACCCCCTCCATGGCCGCCGCCATGGAGGAGACCCAGCGCCGGCGGGAGATTCAGGACGCCTACAACCAGGCCCACGGCATCGTCCCCAAGACCATTGTCAAGTCCGTCCGGGACCTCATTGAGATCTCCCACGCCCCCGACGGCAAGGGCAAGAAGGGCCAGGGGGCCAAGGCCCTCACCCAGAAGGAGAAGGCCAACCTCATCGCCAACCTGGAAAAGGAGATGAAGGAGGCCAGCCGCCGGCTGGAGTTCGAATACGCCGCCATTCTGCGGGATCAAATCATCGAGCTGCGGGGAAAGGAGACCACCGACTAAGGCGTCCCCCTGTCCCCATCCATCCCTATCCCAGTCCCACCCCCAGAGAGAAAGGAGTATTCCCATGGAAGAGAACACCCCCGCCACCAACACCGCCCAACCAGGAAAGAAATCCTCCCGCCTGGCCATCCTGTGCATCCTCATCGCCGGCTCCCTGTGGGGCTGCCTGGGGCTGTTCAACCGGAACCTCTCCGCCCTGGGCATCGCCCCGGAGACGGTGGTCATGCTGCGCAACCTGGGGGCCTGCGTGATTTTGGCCATCCTCTTCCTGATCTATGACCGGAGCATCTTCCGCATCCGCCTGCGGCACCTGCCCCTCTTCCTGGCCATGGGCCTGGTGAGCATCCTGCTCTTTACCCTGTGCTACTTCCGCAGCCAGCAGGTCTCCTCCCTGGCGGTGGCGGCCATCCTGCTCTACACCGCCCCCACCTTCGTGGTGATCCTCTCCGCCATCCTCTGGAAGGATAAGATCACCAAGCGGAAACTCCTAGCCCTGGTGCTGGCCTTTCTGGGATGCTGCTTTGTGGCAGGCATCCTCAACGGCCAGCTCACCCTCACCACCGATGGGCTGCTGCTGGGCATCGGCAGCGGCCTGTTTTACAGCTCCTACACCATCTTCGGACGGTTCGCTTTGAAGCACTACCAGCCCTTTACCGTCACCTTCTACACCTTCCTCATCGCCGGGATTGGGTCCCTGTTTATGACCAACGCCGGAGACCTGTACACCACCTTCCACTCCCCCCAGGGGATCCTGCTGTCCTTAGGGCTCATGGTCTGCGGCACTGTGCTGCCCTACATCCTCTACACCAAGGGCCTCAATGACCTGGGGGACAGCGGCAAGGCCTCCATCCTGGCCTCGGTGGAGCCGGTGGTGGCCTCCCTGGTGGGCATCCTGGCCTTTGGGGAGCCCATGACCCTGGGCGTGGTGCTGGGCCTGGTGTGCATTCTGGCCTCCGTCTACATCTTGAGGTAACCCAGTATGGCAAAACATCCGAAAGAAGAAAAAACCAATGTGGTCCGCATCCTGGAGGCCGCCGGCATCCCCTGCACCGCCTATGAGGTCCCCCTGCCCAAGGGGGAGGTGCCCGACGGGGTCACCGCCGCCAAGCTCCTGGGCAAGCCCCCGGAGCAGGTCTTTAAAACCCTGGTGGCCCAGGGACCCAAGGGGGAGCACTTCGTCTTTGTCATCCCCGTGGCGGAGACCCTGGACCTGAAAAAGGCCGCCAAGGCCGCCGGGGTGAAGTCGGTCTCCATGCTGCCCCAGAAACAGCTGCTCCCCCTCACCGGCTATGTCCACGGGGGGTGCTCCCCGGTGGGGATGGCCAAGGCCTTCCCCACCTATTTTGCCGAGGAAGTCATCCTGGTGGACACCATGGTGTGCTCCGCCGGGAAGGTGGGCTTCCAGGTGGAGGTGGCCCCCGACGACCTCATCGCCCTGGTGAAGGGGCAGATCGCCGACCTCACCACGGCACCATCCCATTGATAACGGAGCGATATCCCCTATGCAGACACACATCTACGTCAAGGGCGCCCGCGCCCACAACTTGAAAAATATCGACGTCTCCCTCCCCCGGGACAAGCTGGTGGTGGTCACCGGCCTGTCCGGGTCGGGAAAGTCCTCCCTGGCCTTCGACACCATCTATGCCGAGGGGCAGCGGCGGTATGTGGAGTCCCTCTCCTCCTACGCCCGGATGTTCCTGGGCCAGATGGAGAAGCCCGATGTGGACTACATCGACGGCCTCTCCCCCGCCATCTCCATTGACCAGAAGACCACCAGCAAGAACCCCCGGTCCACCGTGGGCACGGTGACGGAGATCTACGACTACCTCCGCCTCCTCTGGGCCCGGGTGGGCACCCCCCACTGCCCCAAGTGCGGCAAGGAGATCCGCCAGCAGTCCATCGACCAGATCCTCTCCCTCCCCGAGGGCACCCGGATCCAGGTGCTGGCCCCGGTGATCCGGGGGAAGAAGGGGGAGCACACCAAGGTGCTGGAAAACGCCCGGAAGTCCGGCTACGTCCGCTGCCGGGTGGACGGGGTCCTCTATGAGCTCACCGAGGACATCCCCGTGGAGAAGAACAAGAAGCACAACATCGAGATCGTGGTGGACCGGCTGGTGATCCGGCCGGACATCCTCCGCCGCCTCACCGACTCGGTGGAGACCGCCGCCTCCCTGGGGGGCGGCCTGGTGCTCATCAACCTGGTGAAGGAGGACCAGGACCTCTCCTTCTCCCAGAACTACGCCTGCGAGGACTGCGGCATCTCCATCGAGGAGCTCTCCCCCCGGATGTTCTCCTTCAACAGCCCCTTCGGGGCCTGCCCCACCTGCACCGGTCTGGGCAGCCAGATGAAGGCCGACCCCCAGCTGGTGATCCCCAACCCCGCCCTGTCCATCCTGGACGGGGCCATCGCCGTCTCCGGCTGGCAGAACGTGAAGGGGGACTCCATCGCCCGGATGTACTTCGAGGCCCTGGCCAAGGAGTACCACTTTGACCTGCGCACCCCCTTCCAGGACCTTCCCCCGGCGGCCCAGGAGGTCATCCTCCACGGCACGAAGGGGAAGAAACTGAAGCTCACCTACCACCGGGCCGACGGAATGGGTTCCTTCCAGCAGGCCTTTGAGGGCATCCTGGACAACGTGGAGCGGCGGTTCACCGAGACCCAGTCCGACGCCTCCCGGAAGGAGCTGGAGGAGTGCATGAGCCAGTGCCCCTGCCCCACCTGCCGGGGCCGCCGGCTGAAGAAGGAGGCCCTGGCGGTCACCGTGGGGGGGATGGACATTGACACCTTCTGCCACCAGTCGGTCACCGAGGCCCTGGACTTTGTGGACCACCTCACCCTCACCGAGACCCAGGCCCAGATCGCCCAGCAGATCCTCAAGGAGATCAAGGCCCGGCTCACCTTCCTTCAGCGGGTGGGGCTGGCCTACCTCACCCTCAGCCGCCAGGCGGGCACCCTCTCCGGGGGGGAGAGCCAGCGCATCCGCCTGGCCACCCAGATCGGCTCCTCCCTCATGGGGGTGCTGTACATCCTGGACGAGCCCTCCATCGGCCTGCACCAGCGGGACAACGACATGCTCCTGGACACCCTGAAGCACCTGCGGGACCTGGGCAACACCCTCATCGTGGTGGAGCACGACGAGGACACCATGCGCGCCGCCGACTACATCGTGGACATCGGCCCCGGGGCCGGGGTCCACGGGGGGGAGGTGGTGGCCGCCGGCACGGTGGAGGAGATCATGGCCCAGCCCCGGTCCCTCACCGGCCAGTACCTCTCCGGGGCCAGGAAGATCCCCGTGCCCTCCCGCCGCCGGCCGGGGAACGGCCACGCCCTCACCGTCCGGGGGGCGGCGGAGAACAACTTAGACCACATCGACGTCACCTTCCCCCTGGGGACCTTCACCTGCGTCACCGGGGTGTCCGGGTCGGGAAAGTCCTCCCTGGTCAACGAGATCCTCTTCAAGCGCCTGGGGGCCGACCTCAACCGCATGAAGGTCCGCCCCGGCAAGCACGACGGGCTGGAGGGGGAGGAGTTTTTGGACAAGGTCATCGCCATCGACCAGTCCCCCATCGGCCGGACCCCCCGGTCCAACCCCGCCACCTACACGGGGCTGTTCGGGGACATCCGGGAGCTCTTTGCCTCCACCCCCGACGCCAAGAGCCGGGGCTATGGCCCCGGGCGGTTCTCCTTCAACGTGAAGGGGGGCCGGTGCGAGTCCTGCGCCGGGGACGGCCTGCTGAAGATCGAGATGCACTTCCTGCCGGACATCTACGTCCCCTGTGAGGTGTGCAAGGGCAAGCGGTACAACCGGGAGACCCTGGAGGTGAAATACAAGGGCAAGAACATCCACGACGTGCTGAACATGACCGTGGACGAGGGTCTAGAGTTCTTCGCCAACCTCCCCAAACTCCGGCGGAAGCTGGAAACCCTCTCCTCCGTGGGGTTGGGCTACCTCAAAATCGGCCAGTCCTCCACCACCCTCTCCGGGGGGAGGCCCAGCGGGTGAAGCTGGCCACGGAACTGTCCCGCCGGTCCACCGGCAAGACCATCTATATCCTGGACGAGCCCACCACCGGCCTGCACACCTACGACGTCCACAAGCTCCTGGAGGTGCTGGACCGCCTGGTGGAGGGGGGCAACACCGTGGTGGTCATCGAGCACAACCTGGACGTGATCAAATGGGCTGACCACGTCATCGACCTGGGCCCCGAAGGGGGCAGCGGCGGGGGCCACATCGTGTGCACCGGCACCCCCGAAGAGGTGGCCCAGTGTGCAGCCTCCTACACCGGCCAGTACCTGAAACGGATGCTGGAGAAATAAACCGCCCGGGACAAGGTTCCCCCCGCCCCTTTGGCGCATAGCATGGGGCGGAGGTGTTCTCTGTGGAAATTCTGCTGGCGCTGTTCGGTTCGGCCCTGCTGGTGCTGCTGGGCCATTGGCTGCTCCTTCGGCTGCTCTCCCCCGCCCAGACGGGGACCATGCCGGTGTTCGCCGTGATCCCCGCCGCCGGGGACGGGGAGGGGCTGGAGCAAACCCTCCGCCACCTGCGGTGGCTTCAGGGGGAAAAGCTGGCCCCCTTCACCCCCCTGGTGGTGGACGCGGGCCTCTCCCCCCAGGGGCTGGCCCTGGTCCAGGCCCTGCAGCGGCGGGACCCCACCCTCCTCTTCTGCCCGGCAGAGGAGGCCACGTACATCCTACAAAGGAAAGGTGACCATGGATACTTCTCCCTCTGAACTGATCTTCCTGGACGGAACCGTCTCCGCGGTGATCTACCGCAACGAGGAGAACGGCTATACCATCCTGCGCCTCGAAACCACCGACGAGGGGGAGGAGGTCACCGTGGTGGGCACCATGCCTGGAGTGAACCCCGGGGAGGGCCTCTCCGTCCACGGCCAGTGGACCCGCCACAGCACCTACGGGGAGCAGTTTAAGGCCGAAATCGTGGAGCGGCGGATGCCCGTGGGGGAGAAGGCTTTGCTGGAATACCTGGCCTCCGGGGCCATCAAGGGCATCGGCGCCGCCACCGCCCGGCGGCTGCTGGACGTCTTTGGGGAGGATATCCTCACCGTCATCGAGGAGGACCCCCAGCAGCTGACCAAGGTGCGGGGCATCTCCCCCAAGCGGGCGGAGACCATCCACCAGTCCCTCTGCCTGCAGCTGTCCATGCGCCGTCTGCTGGACTTCCTCTCCGCCCACAGCCTGCCCCTGTCCATCGCCACGCCCCTGTACCGGCGGTATGGGGATCTGGCCCTGAACGCCCTCCGGGCCAACCCCTACCTCCTGATGGAGGACCCCCTGTTCGTCTCCTTTCCCGCGGCGGACAAGTTGGCCATGGACCTGGGGTTCTCCCCGGAGGACCCCCTCCGGCTGGAGGCGGGGATCCTGTACACCCTGGCCCACAACCTGGACAACGGCCACGTCTTTCTCCCCTACGCCAAGCTCCTGGCCGCAGCCCAGCGGCTGCTGGGGGGGGAGGCCGACGCCGTGGAGGCCTGCTTCCAGGACCTGCTGGACCAGGGGCGGATCGTCCGGGACGCCATCGCCGGGCAGGACGCCTGCTACCTGGACAAGCTCTACCACTGTGAGACCTATGTGGCCCACGCCCTGCTGGCCATGGACGGGGGGGAGCTCTGCCCCCCAGACGACTTGGAGGACCTGCTGGTGCAGATCCAGCGGGACCAGGGCCTCACCTACGCCCCCCTCCAGGTGGAGGCGGTGAAAACCGCCGCCCGGCAGCAGGTGATGCTCCTCACCGGGGGGCCGGGCACCGGCAAGACCACCTCTCTCCGGGGGATCCTGGCCCTCTTTGACCACCTGGGGCTGCGCACGGCCCTCACCGCCCCCACC
>JABLTR010045612.1_pt1 | contig 32380 bp, 27 predicted proteins | sample 7160071 | NCBI WGS metagenome assembly JABLTR01 (sample SAMN14651230, study PRJNA627086) | human gut metagenome | isolation source: feces | host: Homo sapiens | reverse complement strand
TATACTCCGCGAAGTACATCGCCTCCACTGATTAATAGACGAAGCGATAAAGGAATTTTAGGCAAGTGTTTCATTTAAGCCAATAAATAGGGGAAACCGCTTATAATGGTTACGTTATGTTTTTCCACAAAACTCATTAAAGAAATGATATTGGCTTTATCCTCATCAGATGGTATAGCAATAGCTGCACCATTTAGAAGGCTTGCAAATACTTCTTCAACAAAAATATCGAAAGAACAAACGGAATATTGTAGCATAATATCACCGGGACATATATGAAATTCATCTGCAAATGCCCTGACATAATGACATACATTGCGATTGGTTACGCATATACCTTTCGGACGGCCTGTTGTACCGGATGTATAAAGAACATATGCTGGTTGTTCTGGATTTTGTTTATCCATTCGTTCTGGATAAGGGGATTCTACATTGCAAATCTCGCAATCTGTAAGTAATACGGGAAAACCATCCAGTTTTTCTGTGAACGCCTGTTCTGTTAAAATAAAATCTACGCTTGCTTCCTTCATCATATAATGGATTCTCTGTGTGGGAAAATCCGGTTCTGCAGGAACATATCTTGCACCGCATTTTAATACTGCTAAGATGGAAGCAATCATCTCTGCACGGTGGCGTATGACAATGCCAATACTTTTTATTTCTTTTGGAAAACTACACGCAATCATATCAACCATATCTGATAGTTCGCCAAATGTCATAACACGGCTGTTTTCTATAATAGCAGGTTGTTGTTCATGCTCTGTAGCTATTTTTTTAAAAAGAGAATAAATTGTGTCTATCATAACATCCTCCTTAAATATATATCTATCTATTTAAAAGCCAGGCGATTCCTGCCGCAGTTCTTTCAACAGCATTTTTATAATGATTCCCAGAATTTAATTGAAATACGGTATCAATTCCCTTATTGCGATAAAAGGCTTCAATTTCCTCAGTATTTTTCTGCACTATTTTCAGATAGGGATTGTTGGTCTTACATTCTTTATCTCCAATAGAGAAATACAGATGCTTTGGAATACCTTTCATTTCATGTGAGAAAATATATTCTTTAATTCCAGGAAACCACAAGGAACCGGACATACTGGCAATACGCGAAAACAGTTTTGTATGATATAGAGAATATACAGCAAATAAACCAGCCAAAGAATAACCTGCAAGACCTCTCCATAAAACAGTTCCGAGTATTTTCTGTTCTGCAATTGGTATAATTTTTTCAATTAAAAGCCGCAAATAGTCCCCTGCACCTCCGGTACATGGTGTATCTTCCTTTGAAATAGGAGGTATATCCCATGGCGCCATATCATGATCCCATTCAAGATTGCTTATAGCTACTAATGTATAATCCGGACATCCAATATCCTGTAATGCTTTATATACCTGATCTTCTTCTTTTGCAAATGTATTGAGATAAATAACAGGCATATTAGGTATGGAACTAGGATAAACACAAATATTTTTATTTTCTATTGCAAAAGAAGTCATAAAACTTCACTCACTTTCGTATTAACGATTTATTGTATACAAATTATACTATATCCAGTATAGAAATCAAGTACGCAGAATATTCATACTTAGTATCAAATTGCGTACTATGTTTTTATCTGGAGGCCTTAATTATGAAAGAAATTATGTCATATGAAGATATTTGAGAGATGTAAAAAAAGGGAATCGTAACAGACCCTGGAAATTGTCCTGTTATGCCATTGTTATTAATGCTACAAGATAAATGGAAAACGCAGATTTTATATGAACTGTGTATTCACGATACTGTTCGGTTTAGTACTTTAAAAAAGGAATTAAACGGGTATTACTAATACTATGCTTACTAATTCTTTAAGGGAATTAGAAGCAGATGGTTTCATTAACCCAGTCTAGTTTAATGAAATTCTACCTCATGTGGAGTATTCTTTTACTGAACGAGGACGGGATTTAATGCCTATTTTTTATATGATTATGGTCTGGGGTTTTAAACATGAAAATGATAAACCTAAAAAGCATTAAGATATTATAGAAAATAATTAATCTGAATTTAATCATTCCCCCATAATGTATATATAAACACAATAGATAAATTTTATTATAATTATTCAAGAAGGCACAATGGGTACAATGCCTTGAAAAGGGGACGCCTGCGTGCCACCATATGAAATATGGTGGCTATTTGCAAAATAATTTTTCATATAAAAATAGATGAACTTTATGAAAATATCTGATATTATTTTCAAGCTAGCTTTATTATTAGTTATTATTTTGCATCAAGCGCATCTAAAAGATGCGCTGCGCAGGCGTCCCATATCAACGGAGCCTTTCAGCTTGCCATTCCTTTATTTAGATGGAATTTTTATTGTGTCATTTAAATTATCCTTGATAAAGCTAAAAAAATATTATGGATTTTTATTTTATTGCAAAAAAAGAGACAGAGTCTAAAACACTTTGTCTCTTAGTATTATTTATTATGGTATCATAGTTTTAAATAAGCTTTGATAGAAAAATATTAATCCTTTTTGGTTTTATTAATATTTATTCCTTTTTTGAATTCATCAACAAACCATACATTTTTTACAGTAAAGCATTTGCCATTTAAATAATTAAGATGTTCTGCATCTGTTGAAAAATCAAATATAAGTTTATAAGAATAGAGTGCTTGTTTATTATAACCAGTACCTTTATTAAGTTTATTTGAGCCATATTTACCATCACCAAGCAATGGATGGCCTATAGATGCTAAATGAGCCCTAATCTGATGTGTACGTCCAGTTTTTAATTCAATTTCAAGCAGCTGAAATCCATTTTTTTCATCTATAACATTATATTTAGTAATTATAGTACGGCTGTTATCATCTTTATGATTTTTTATAAATACTTGGTTTTTATCTTCATCTTTAATTAAATAACCAGTCAAGGTATCATTTCTTTTGGGCATTGAACCATGTACAATACAAAGATAAAATTTATGTATTTGACGGCTTTTCATTTTATCATTTAATATACGCAATGTATCAGCATTTTTTGCTGCTATAACAATACCGCCGGTATTACGATCTATACGGTTAACAAGAGCGGGAGTAAAAGAATTTTCTTTTGATGGATCATATTCACCTTTATTATATAAATAATGAAGGATACGAGAAATTAATGTATCATTATATTGCTCTTTATCTGGATGAACTAATATGCCAACCTGTTTATCTATTAAAATTATATTTTCATCCTCATACAATATATTAATATTTTTTGATGAATTAAGAAAATCATATTTTTGCTCTTTAGGTGTAAAAAATTCATCATTAATATACATATCCACAACATCGCCATTTACAATACGAGTGGATATATCACATCTTTTTCCATTTACTTTTATGCGTTTTAGCCTTATATATTTATATAAAAGTGATTTAGGCAAAGATGGTACAGCTTTTGAGATGAATTTATCAATACGCTGGCCGGCATCATTATTACTAATTATAAATGTTCTCATTAAAAATCTCCATTATATAATAATATGTATTATTTTTTATATATTATATCATTGTTTAAATAGTTTTTCTACTTTTCAAATGGTATATTTTGTTGTATAATATAAAAAGGTATACTGACGAAGGGAGTTTTTAATATGATAACTGAAGATAGAGTTATTGAAATCTTAAAAGAAGCCGGAGTTTTACTTGAAGGTCATTTTAGATTAACATCCGGTCGGCACAGTAATAAATATTTACAATGCGCAAAAATATTTAGAAATACTAAATATAGCGAAGAACTTTGTTCAGCATTAGCAGAATCTTTTAAAAATGACAATATTGAATTAGTTATAGGACCAGCTCTTGGGGCTGTTCAAATGGCATATGAAGTAAGTCGTTCAATTGGCTGCGAAAATTTCTTTGCTGAACGTGAAAATGGTGTTATGACTCTAAGAAGAGGTTTTGCAGTAAAACCAAACCAGCGCGTTTTAATTGTTGAAGATGTTGTAACAACAGGCGGATCAGTAAGAGAAGTTATAGATTTAGTAAAACAACAGGGCGGTAATGTTGTCGGTGTTGGTTCAATAGTTGATAGAACAGGCGGTAAAATTGATTTTGGTGTACCATTTAAAGCTGTTATATCTATGAATGTTGAATCATGGGAACCGGATGAATGCCCACTTTGTAAAGAAGGAAAGATTGATCTTGTTAAACCAGGAAGCCGGAAAGTTTAATCTAACAGAGGATGATAAAAATAATATGCACGAAGGACATCGTGATAGGTTAAAAGAAAGATTCCTAAAAGAAGGTTTCGATACTTTTGAACCACATAATATATTAGAATTTGCTCTATTTTTTGTTATACCCAAAAAAGATACAAATGAATTAGCACATATATTGATCAATGAATTTGGTTCATTATCAGGTGTATTTAATGCACCGATTGAAGAATTAATGCAAATAAAAGGTATAGGTAAACATGCAGCGTGTTATTTGAAAATGTTACCAGAATTAGCTAGAAAATATTATGAAGATGAAGCGCATGATGTTACTATACTAAATTCTACTGAAAAAGCTGGTGCATTTTTTGTTCCTAAATTTATTGGTCGGACGGATGAACATATAATTATTGCAGTATTGGATGGAAGATGTAAAGTATTAAATTGCTCCACATTATCTTCAGGAGTAGTAAATGAAGTAAATGTCAGTATCAGAAAAATAATTGAGTTAAATATGAAATATAAAGCGGTTTCAGCTATTATTGCACATAATCATCCAGGCGGAGTAGCTTTGCCATCTGAAGCTGATATTGAAACAACTTGGCAAATATGTAATGCATTAAGAATGGTAAATGTTAAATTATTAGATCATATTATTGTTGCAGGAAATGATTATGTATCTCTACGTGATAGCAAAAAATACTGTAAAATATTTAATTGTTCAGATGTTTAGTCATTAGAATTATTATAACATATAAAAAGCACATGTATAAAAAATACATGTGCTTTTTATTATTACTTATATTAGAGTACTAGAGAAATCCCAGAGGATAGAAACATATATAAATAAAAAATTCTTGATAAATAAAATAACCATACAACAATAAAAATGGGTTATCAACATCTCTATATTTGTAGAGTTTTTGTTCTTTACCACTTATTTTAATACATGAAATTTTCAGTTATTGAAACAATAGGGTAACAATATCAAAACAAAAAGCGTTACACATATAAACCATAGAAACACAGAACTTTTAATATATAATATCTAAAAATAAAGATCGGAAATTCAGCTTCAATAAAATAATTTCCGATTTTTAATAAGAGAGTTTTATTGGGCGCTTGATATGATACAATCTGAAAGTATGGCAGAAATGGATAAGGTTAGATTTTTTTATTAGGATTACTGTGACGGCAGGACATATATAGGGGAAATATACCATGAAAGAATCTTTGCAACACATTTGCATAATTAGTATTATAAAAATGATACTACCGTCTGTATTGTAGTTGACAAGCAATATATTTTATAGTTACGGAGTGAACTTGAACAGGGATATTTAAACGCTATCGATTTTGTAAAGTGCAATGAAGAAATACAGATAATTCTCAAAATGCTGTCATTATAACTCGTTCTCTATGCTTGATATAAACCACGAGTATAACAGAATATCAGTACTATTTATGAAAGATAAAGCTGAACGCATTGCTGATTATTTTTGCTGCAGTGCAAAGGTTGCAGATATGAATATAGGCAAGGTTTAATTGAGCATACATCTAAAAGAATATGATAAGCGATTTTGCCAAGAAATGGTTTTAATAACTCTTAAAAATAGAAAAGGATTTAACTTTTTATAATACCATTAGTGAAGATATACAAAACATCTTTGAGTAGTTATGGACATTTACAAACCGAGTAGATGAATCATAGCTAATACCGATTGCTAAGAAAGTATTTAGGCAAGCTCCTGATGTTGTAAAGACAGAATTATGTATCTATCCACACTACAAAGGACAGTAAACACGAAAGAAATAATTTCTGAAGATTTTGATAATCATTTCTTATTTGTTTTTTAATATCGAGCTGTATTTATGTCTGTAGGAAGCCTTACAAATACTCAGCAATGAGGAATAGTGTTGATGTTTGTCAAACATTTAGAATTTTGTGTAACATGTAAAAACGCATTTTATATGTACTACAAGGACTGAGACTAATATGGTGAACTGAAAAAACTAATGCATAATAATATTGCTATTGATTACAAATATAACTCCGGTAAGACAGCTAAACCAAGTATGACAAAGCATTATATAAACTTAAAAAAGCCCTACCTGAATTGCATAAAATTTGCAATTCAGGTAGGGCTTTTTTAAATATAAATCCGCATATTCGACAGGTGCAAATTAAAATTATATCATTTAGATATTTACACAATCGAAAATTGAGCGGCGGTGATTCGTAGAATGTTCAATTCTATGAAACTGATACAAGGTATTATTTTCCAAATATTATACAATAGATTTGCCTAAAAATCAATTGATTTCTATGAATTTACACACATATGTCAAAAAAGATCATCTGTTTAATTACGCTATATATACATTAATGACGATTTTGAGGACATCTAACCTTATTCGGGGTCAAAATTATGGTAGGAGGTTAAAAATGCCACGCAGAGGAGAAAACATAAGAAAGCGAAAGGATGGCAGATGGGAGGGTAGATTTATTAAAGGATACGATTCAAACGGCAAAGCCCAATATGGTTCTGTTTACGGAAAAACATATTCAGAAGTGAAGCGAAAACAAACCGAAGCTTTTGAAAATGGCATTTATAAGAAGCAGGTTATAAGTAATCATACAACTTATCGTGAATTGCTGTATCTTTGGCTTGAGAACAACAGAATTAAATTGAAGGAACCGTCCTATGCAAAATATTATCGATTGATTGAAAGCCAAATAGTTCCTGTAATTGGAAATATTCCGATACAGGATGTTGATGTTTCTTATATAAACCGTATTTTGTATGAAAAAAGAAATTATGGAAGAATAGACGGAAAAGGTGGTCTCAGTCCCAGCTATGTACGTTCTATCGCATTTATTCTGCAATCTGCTATAACCTATGCATCACAGAATGATTATTGTTTGGCGTTAAAAGGAAATATTCTGTTGCCTGTGAAATCTAAAAAACAGTTGGATGTGTTGACAACTGCGGAACAATCAATCATTGAGCAAGCTTGCTTTGAGAATACTTCGGATAAAAAGTTGGCAATTCTATTTTCCCTTTATACTGGAATTCGCATAGGTGAAGTATGCGGATTAAGGTGGGAAGATATAGATTATGACAACAAAACGATTCATATACGTCATACAATAGAACGCATTCCAAATACGGACTTTGCGATAAATGATGCAAAAACTAAGCTGGTGATATTGGAAGCAAAATCGGTATCGTCCAACAGAGTTATTCCGATACCCTCAAAGTTGCTTGCTTTATTATCAGAAAAAGGGAGTGGTTTTATTGTAAAAGGAAAAGTTTATGAGTATGCCGATCCAAGGACTTTACAGTATTTTTTTAGTAATAAGTTGAAAGAATGCAATGTAAGGCGTGTAAATTTTCATGTATTGCGCCACACTTTTGCTACACGGTGTATTGAATCCGGAATGGACATTAAATCCCTAAGCGAAATATTGGGGCATGCAAGTGTAAATATTACACTTGGAACTTATGTTCATTCTTCACTTGAACACAAGCGAAAGCAACTTGAAACAATGACTGCTATTTGTGGTCAAAAATAAGGGTCAAACAGCGTGAAATAGTTTTGGTTAAAGAATTCTATACTCAGTTTCATAGAATTGAACATTCTACGAAATGAAAAACACAAATTATTTCTATATACATTATGTCCTTAATTTTACAAAAATATGAAAATAGATGGAGGTGAATCCGGTGGAAAAACGGCAGAAGAAAAATAAAACGGAAATAGTGATTGTCATTCTTGCAGTATTGCTGGGAGTAAACGTTACTGTACTCACAGGAACGCTTATATACAATTACTTCTTGAAAAATCAACCGGCTTCTGTAGTGATTCAGGAGAATATTATTTCACCGTTAATAAAAAAGTCAGGGCTTGATGTCGAGCCTTTGAATATGAAAAGCGATGGTTTAGATCGTGATTTGACGAGTCCGTTAAAAAACGAAAACAGAAATGGTACACGAAACAACAATATGTCTGCCGGGCCAACGGGATTAAATAATACCGGCAGTACAAGTATAGACAGAATGGCAGAGGAACTCTCGCTGTATGACCATAATCCCGACGACAATATGCCTTTTATGATTAGTAATATGTTCCCAGGAGATAGAGAAACAAAATATTACTGCATAAGAGTATCACATGAGGACGATGTAACAGTTTGTTTTCATGCAGATGTCCGCAATGGGTATGAAAAGCTAGCAGAAGTGATGAAATGTCAGATTGTATTGCTCTCTACGGGCGAAACGCTTTATGACGGTAAGATGAGGGATATGCCAGATTCTATAAATCACACTTTGAAAACCGATGAAAAAACAACAAGCGAGTTGTATTACGAAATCACAGTTTATTTAGATACCTCTGTCGGAAACGAATATATGGAAAAGGATTTTATTGCGGACTTCAAATGGTGGGTGCCAGAAACAGAAAGTCTGAAGCCGTCTCCACAGACTGGAGATAATTTCAAACTTGTTTTGTGGGTGTGTTTGGCAGCAGGCTCGTTGTTTATATTAATCCTTTTGGCAAAGAAACGCCGTAAGGAGGACGAGCAGTATGAGCAATAATACAAAAACAGTCAAAAGATTGACCGTAAGCTTGATAACGATAATCATACTTACAATCTGCCTGTGTATAACCACCTTTGCTCTTATAGTCACAACTGTTTCAATTAACAACAACCTATTTCACACTGGGAAGGTTGAAATCAATTTGAATGATGACGAACCTGTAATTAAGGAACATGAACTTTTATTTGAACCGGGTATGACAATAGAAAAAAATTTTTTCATTGAGAACAACGGGACATGGGATGTGTATTACAAATTATACTTTGACAACATCAAAGGTGGACTTGACGATATACTGGAAATTCAGATTAAAGCCGGCGGTACAATATTATTCAGCGGTACTCCTTCAGAAATGACAAAAGATAATGTCGAAGTTGCCGACGACATGCTGAAACAGCATGAGCGCAAGGAACTGACTATTGTCTTCCATTTCCCAGAAAAAGCCGGAAATACTACACAGGGTTTGTATTTGAGTTTTGATTTGGGTATAGATGCAGTACAGACCAAGAATAATCCGAACAGGTTGTTTGATTAAGGGGTGAAACTTTGAAAAAAGCTTGGAACATTATAAAAGGAGCCTTTACATGGATATTAATTGTCACTGCGGTTGCAGTGATGATCTTTACCGTCGTATCAGTCAGCACATTTGATCGTACTGATCGCAGCCTGTTTGGCTATAAGGCGTTTATCGTTTTGTCTGATTCTATGAGTAAGACCGATTTTGACGCAGGAGACCTTGTTTTGGTAAAAGAGATTGATCCAGCTGTTTTAAAAGAGGGAGATATCATCGCATATCGTTCTACCAATACCGAAAACTATGGGGAAACGGTAACTCATAAAATCCGTAAGTTGACAACTGACGCCGATGGGAATCCTGGATTCATTACATACGGTACGACCACTAATACCGATGATGAAAATATTGTTACATACCAATATGTGCTTGGTAAATATCAGATGCATATTCCAAAAGTAGGAAAATTCTTTCAGTTCCTGAAAACCACACAGGGTTATATCATCTGTATCCTTCTGCCATTTCTTCTGCTGATTTTCATACAGGGATTTAACAGCGTCAAACTTTTCCACAGGTATAAAGCGGAGCAGATAGCGGAAATAAAAGCAGAGCAGGAAAAACAACAGGCGGAGATAGCTGCGGAACGCGAACGGCTAGAAGCTGAACGTGTTGAGTCACAAAAGGTGATGACGGAGTTGCTTAAACTTAAAGAACAGCTCGGCAGAAACAACGGTGTAAACAGCGGTGATGCTGATACACATATAGTCAACGGAAGCAGGGATTCTTCTGATGACACCAATAATTTTTAAGGAGGTCATTTAAAAAATGACAAGCGCAAAACATACGAAAAAAGCGTTGCTTGCCAGCGTTATGTCTATACTGCTGTGCTGTGCAATGCTGATCGGCACTACTTTCGCTTGGTTTACGGATAGTGCTTCCAGTGGTAACAATCGCCTGCAGGCTGGTAAACTGGATATTGCTTTGCTTATGGCGACAGATCAAGGATATGAGAACATCAGTAACGGAACAGGCAACCTTTTCAAAGATACAAAATGGGAACCAGGCAAAACAGAAATCGTCTATCTTGCAGTGCGCAACGACGGTGATCTGGCAGCAATATTTGATTGTGATGTTATAACTAACCCTGTACAAGACAGTCAATACAAGAATCTTGGTGAAGTTCTCCAGTGCGCTGTACTTGCAGATAGAGAGATTGGACAGGAGGTTGGCGGAAGCTGGACAGAGCTTATAAATGGTCTTACGGTTGGCCAAAACCTGTTTGAAAAATTAAATGTCGCTAGAACAGTGATGAGAGATACTGTAGTGCGGCCGGGAGAAATAAAATATTTCGCCGTTGCAGTACATATGAACGAATCTGCTGGTAATGAGTATCAGAATGCTAAAGTCGATATTGATGTACAAGTTAATGCAACGCAGGCACAGGTTGAATCCGATGCGTTTGGTACATCTTATGACGCAAATGCTGTATACACCATTGCCAATGATAAGGACTTAAAACAAATGCTTTCAAAGCCTGTAAACGGAGCAACTTATACTCTTACCAATAATGTAACATTAGCAAGCAATGTTAATATGAACCCTGCTCGCAAAGGAACTTCATTTACCATTGATTTGAACGGATATAATATTACGCTGAATGGCAATAACGGATGCACTGTAGCGAAAGATACTACGCTCACAGTGACAGACTTTAGCAAAACTGGAAGCGGATCTATGACACATACAGGAAGTGGTTATATGTTCCTTGCAAACAGAGATGTTACCTTTATACTGAATGATAATGACAATCGCTGCACAACATCCGGAAAAGGATTAATTACTAATCTCTAATTAATTTAAAAACAGCCTCTTTTCTAAGTCTTCCCTGTGTCCCTGCACAGGGGAGCAATCAAAAGGCATAAGCAACAGGCTTATGCCTTTTGATTGCTCAATGTAAATCTTAATGGAAGGGTGTGTATCTTATTGAAACAATGGATAAAATCTGTTCGTTATATGACAAAATATGAAAAACCAACGGGTAAAAATATTGGAAAACTTCTGCTGGCATCTTTTGCGGCAATCGTGATTTGTATGGTTTGTCTGGCAGGTGCAACATGGGCTTGGTTTACTGCAAGCATTTCAATGCCTACACAGAAAATTCAGGCGGCAAGTTATGATATTGTCGTTGAGATTAAAGATTATGTGAAAAATGAAAAGGTTGCACCTAATGTAAATGGCGGATATACCCTTTCAGGTAATACAAAATATGAAATCAAATTAAGTGCAAGTGGCACTGCGAACGAAGGATATTGCAAAATAAACGATAATCTTTATACTGCACCAATCAAAAACGGCGAAGCATTGATATTTACACTGATTCCAAAAACGGATGATAACTATATTTTTACTGCCATATGGGGTAAATGTTCAGATGACGGCGTTGAGTTCATTAAAAATGGTGACACTATAGGCGTAAAGGTAGATATGCCTGAAAATACCGCTCACAAAACGGATGAAACTGCCGAGCAACCAATACTAAATGCTCCGTCCTTGCCAGAAGTTTCATCAACTAAACCAGTGGAAGAACAGCAAGCTGAATCAGCAGAAGAAATATCGGAAATTACCGAATCTGCATTACCGGAGAAAATTCAAACCAATACTGAGCCAATTGTTTCACAAACAGAAAATATAGATCAAAAAAATATTACTGAAATTGAAAAACAAACTGAAAACGGTATAGACACGCCTTGAAAACTGTGCCATAATTCCTTATATTTGTAAGTAGAAAACTGTCCTTGCACGCGCTTCGCGGGCGCCCCCTCTTATTCGCTGCCTTTTCATCCTACTATGCTTTGTCATTTTTAATTTTGCTATTTATTCCTTTTTCATTATGCGGTTTATACTATATTAGACCACACTTACGGTATTTGTTAATCCTCTTCGTATGTGATAAGCTGTTTGTGTCTTTTATTTGTATCTCTTCCTTGTGATGTCTTTGTTACTGTTGTAATATCTCATCTATATCCTATCTTAAGATGTTTTTTACCTTCTTTTTTCTATTCTGACTTGTTATTTTTATTAACCCACACGTCTAACGTGTGTTTTTCGAATACAAAAACAGCCGCTAAAAGCGGCTGCATATAGTATTCATGAGATAATATACTCTACCTATTTTAGGTAGCAAAAAATATTGTCATCTCTGTTAACTTGAACAAACTACTAAATTACTAGTGATTTTAATTATATTATGATATTAAAAAAGTTATTTAATTGATAATACTTTGTAATCTTGATCTTCAACAGCTTTTTTTAAAATATCATCAGAAACCTGTGAATTTAATGTTACAACAGCAGTACCAGCTTCATGGCTTACAACAGCTTCAGATACTTCTGTTAAAGCTTCTAATGCCTTTTTTACTCTAGCTTCACAATGACCGCACATCATACCTTCAATTTTTATAGTTTTTTGCATAGCTTTAGTCTCCTTTTTCTTTATTTTAATCTTTTTATCTTTTTTTGCGTTACGTATATTGAAAAAATTCAAACGTAATGCATTGGATACAACACAGAAACTTGATAAGCTCATAGCAGCAGCGCCAAACATAGGATTTAATTCCCATCCGAATATTGGAATCCATACGCCGGCTGCTAATGGTATACCGATAACATTATAAATGAATGCCCAGAATAAATTTTGATGAATATTTCTAAGTGTAGCGCGGCTTAAACGTATAGCAGCAGGAACATCGCTTAAACGACTCTTCATTAAAACTATATCAGCAGCATCTATAGCTATATCTGTACCAGCGCCAATAGCAATACCTATATCAGCACGTGTTAAAGCTGGAGCATCATTGATACCATCGCCAACCATAGCAACTTTGCCTTTAAGCTTTAAAGACCGGATAACGCTTTCCTTACCTTCTGGAAGAACACCTGCAATTACTTCATTAACACCAGCTTGTTTACCAATAGCTTTAGCTGTTCTCTCATTATCGCCAGTAAGCATAACTACATGTATACCCATATTTTGCAGTTCTTTGACAGCTTGTGGGCTATCTTCTTTTATAACATCAGCAACAGCAATAATACCGGTTAAAATACCGTCTTTGGAGAATAATAAAGGAGTTTTTCCCTGCTCTGATAAATGTTCTGCTTTATTTTTCATATCTTCAGGAACATTAGTCTGGCTGCTGATGAATTTTAAACTGCCTCCTACTAGATTGATCCCATCCTGCTTGGCAGAAAGCCCATTGCCAGGTAAAGCAGTAAAATCAGTAACTTCTGAAAGAATAAGTTGTTTTTCCTGAGCTTTTTCAAGTATTGCTCTTGCTAATGGATGTTCACTTTTACTTTCCAATGCATATGCCATTTGAAGCAAGTCATCTTCTGTTAATCCATTAGCAGGGATAATATCGGTTACTTTTGGTTGACCGCTTGTAATAGTTCCTGTTTTATCAAGTACAACAATCTGAACCTTTCCTGTTTCTTCTAAAGATTCAGCAGTTTTAAACAAAATACCATGTTTTGCCCCCATACCATTGCCTACCATTATAGCAACTGGAGTTGCTAAACCTAATGCACAAGGACAACTGATAACTAAAACAGAAATGCCACGGGCTAAAGCATATCCAAAGGTTTGGCCTGCTAAAAGCCATATAATAATTGCAACTATAGCAATTGATATTACAATAGGAACAAAGATGCCGGATACTTTATCAGCTACTTTAGCAATAGGCGCTTTTGTAGCGGCAGCATCGCTGACCATTTGTATTATTTGTGAAAATGTAGTATCTTCACCAACACGTGTAGCTTCACATTTAATAAATCCAGATTGGTTAAGCGTAGCAGCTGAAACAGTATCACCTACAGCTTTATCAACAGGGATACTTTCACCTGTCAATGCAGATTCATTAATAGCGCTGCTGCCTTCTAAGATAATGCCGTCAACTGGGATATTTTCACCTGGACGTACAACAAAGATATCGCCTTTTTGTACCTGTTCGATAGATACTGTAGTTTCTTCACCATTTCTTATAACATTAGCGGTTTTAGGCGCTAATTTCATAAGATTTTTTAAAGCATCTGTAGTCTTACCCTTTGAATGAGCTTCCAACATTTTGCCTACAGTGATAAGTGTTAGAATCATAGCGGCAGATTCAAAATAAAACTCATGCATATAACCCATTGCGGCATGCATATCTCCATTTGCCTGAGCTGCAGTCATTGCAAATAATGCATAAGTACTATATACAAAAGAAGCGCCTGAACCTAACGCAACTAAAGTATCCATATTAGGTGCCTTATGCAATAAACTTTTAAAGCCGCTTATAAAAAACTTTTGATTAATAACCATTACAATGGCTGTTAATATAAGCTGTAATAATCCTAAAGCTACAGGATTTGAATCAAAAAATTTTGGTACAGGCCAATTCCACATCATATGGCCCATAGAAAAATACATTAAAACAATAAGAAATCCTAAAGAAGCAAATAAACGGCGCTTTAATATAGGAGTTTCTCTGTCTTTTAATAAATCATCATTGGAAGAAACAGATGAAGCCGATTGTGTATTGGATTTTGCACCTTTTAATGATGCGCCGTATCCAGCTTCTTCAACCGCATGAATAATTTCCTGAGAGGAGGCAGTACCTTCAACGCCCATAGAATTTGTAAGAAGGCTAACTGAACAAGAGGTTACACCTGGTACTTTTGACACGGCTTTTTCTACTCGTGAACTGCATGCGGCACAGCTCATACCTGTTACTGTATATTGCTCCAAAATTTATCCCTCCTAAAATAATAATGTTTACTTATTGTAAGATATTTTATACATTAATTTATTTCATTAATTTTTTTAACATAGCGATTAATTCATCAATAGTTTCATCTTTTCCGGCACGAATATCATTTGCTACACAAGTTTTTATATGGCTTGCGAGCAATTCCCTATTAAAAGCATTAATTGCTGCGGATACTGCTGAAGATTGAATTAATATATCCACACAATAAGCACTGTTTTCAACCATACCTTTTATACCGCGAATTTGTCCTTCAATACGGTTTAATCGATGAATTAATTTTTTATATTCTTCATCTGATCTTTCTTTCTTTTTCATAGGATGTAATACTTCCATTACAGACACCACGCTTTCTAAATATAAGGATATACCAATACGGGGTATATGTCAAGTGTAAATTGATAGAAAATTTTTGCTTTTTATTTGTATTTTTTTTGGATTTTTATTATAAATAATATAATATATAAAAAAACATAATACAATTAAATGCTTTTTTGCAAAAATCATTTAAAATATACCCCATATAGGTATTTTGTTATTATAAATTTACCTATATAGGGTATATTTTAAAAATAGAATATAAAATAATTTCGTTTGAAAAGATATTAACATTTTCCAAATATACATCTTAATATTTTTTTAACTTATTGATAGATTTTATTATTACCATCTTAATACCCATGGTGATATTATGAAGCCATAAGGAGGAAGATATTATGACGTATATTATGCAATCGTTATATGGTATAAAAACTAAAATAAATAAGAATTCAGATAATTTTTTAAGGCGTCATCCTTATCTTTCTTATTTATTGGCATTTATATTAATGCCTATAATAACATTAACTTTGGTTTTAATATTAACAGCTGTCATTATGCTTCCGATTTCGTTTGTTTGCGGATGGCTGTAATATAAAAACAATATATTGAAAGGAAACTATATAATGAAACCAATTATATTTAAAGGTTCAGCAGTTGCATTAGTTACTCCAATGAATGATGATTTATCGGTAAATTATGAAGAACTTGAACGATTAATTGAATTTCATCTGAAAAATCAAACTGATGCAATTGTTGCTGCAGGAACAACAGGAGAATCGGCGACTCTTTCTGATGAAGAACATTTAAATGTCATCGATTTTTGCGTTAAAAAAGTAAACGGAAAAATTCCTGTTATTGCAGGAGCAGGTAGTAATAATACAGCACATGCTGTATTTCTGTCTAAACAAGCAAAAGCCTGCGGAGCAGATGCATTATTGCATGTAACACCTTATTATAATAAAGCATCTCAAAAAGGCCTTTATTTTCATTTTAAAGCCTGTGCTGAGGCAACTGACCTCCCAGTAATTTTATATAATGTTCCCACTAGAACAGGAGTTAATATACTTCCGGAAACATATCTTAAATTATCAAAAATTCCTAATATTGTCGCTGTTAAAGAAGCCAGCGGTAATTTTTCTCAAATGGCTAAAATTGCATCTTTATGCAGTGATAATTTAACTATATATTCAGGCAATGACGATCAGATTACGTCTGCTCTTGCTATAGGAGCAAAAGGGGTTATTTCTGTATTAGCGAATATAGTTCCAAGACAAACACATGATATTTGTTGGAGTTATTTTAATGGAGATTCATCACGCAGCGATACTCTTCAATTGCAATATCTTGAATTAATAGAAAATCTTTTTATTGATGTTAATCCTATTCCTGTTAAACAGGCAATGAATTTTATGGGATTTAATGTAGGTAAATGTAGATTACCACTTTGCGATATGGATTCATCCTTAGCAGAACGTCTTTTAGGATGCCTAAAAAAATATGATTTGCTGCCCAAAAATACTCGTGTTGGTACAGTTACGGTAAAACGTCCACAAGGTACATTACTTTGGCGAAAAAATCATTGATTTTTTATATTAATATGTACAAAAGTGATTTAATTAAGCACAAAATAAATAAATTATTAAAAAAAGCAATTTTCAATAAAATAGAATACAAAAATGTAGCGATGATGAAGAAGCGCCTGCGCAGCGCATCTATAAAGATGCGCTAAAAGCAAAATAATTTAATATTAAATAGGTTTAGATAAAAACAAGAATAGGATTATTGTTATAATGCTGAAAATCCTAATATTACAAATTATTTTGCATAAAGCAGCCATATAAATATGGCTGCACGCAGGCGCTTTACTTTTTTAGGAAATGTTTGCGGATATTTAGATGATAAAAAATGTTATTTTACTTATATCATTTGTTATTATCTGTTGTTTTATATGGATCAAAAATAGAATATTTAAATCAATATGATTTTAATACAATCTTAATACTATAATCATTTTTACTAACACCGTTTTAACAAAAACGGTGTTAGAATTTTTTTGCTAAGGAGGATATGAATATGAATATTATAATAGGTATCATTGGAATATGCGCAATATTACTTCTTATCTACTATTTTTATATTCTCATGAAGGAGGATAAGCAGAAATGAGTTCAGTTATCCAATACATATTGTATCTCGCTGTTCTTGTGATATTGGCTATTCCGCTGGGAGCTTATATCAAAAAGGTAATGAGTGGAGAGAAAACATTTCTTTCCAGAATTTTGACCCCTTGTGAAAATGCTGTATACAAAGTTATGCGAATCAATAAAGATGAGCAGATGAACTGGAAAAAGTATATGGTAAGCGTACTTATATTTTCTGGTATTGGTCTTGTCTTTTTATTTTTATTACAGATGTTGCAAGGTGTTTTGCCATTTAACCCACAAGGTCTTGCCGGAGTAAAATGGGACTTATCATTTAATACGGCGTCAAGCTTTGTTACTAATACTAACTGGCAGGCATATACCGGCGAATCTACGCTGAGTTATCTTACGCAGGCTTTGGGTCTTACAGTACAGAATTTCGTATCAGCTGCAACAGGTATCGCTGTATTATTTGCCTTAATTCGTGGATTTACTAAAGTAAAAACAGATGGATTAGGCAGTTTCTGGGTAGATATGACAAGAATAATGGTTCATGTTTTAATCCCATTAAACTTAGTTATAGCTATTGCTTTAGTTGGCGGCGGTGTTATCCAAAACTTAAAACCAGCTGAAACAGTATCATTAGTAGAACCTATCGCAGTAAGCGCTGATGGTGAAATAATAGAAAATGCAGATATTAATGTTGAGGCCAATACAGTTACTGTAGACGGACAAATTATTGATGGAGCACAAATTGTAACTGAACAATTTGTACCGATGGGTCCAGCTGCCAGCCAGATAGCAATTAAACAGACTGGTACAAACGGCGGCGGATATATGGGTGTTAATTCTGCGCATCCGTTGGAAAATCCAAATCCATTTACTAATCTTATTGAAATGATTTCATTATTGCTTATACCAGCAGCTTTATGCTTTACATTTGGTATGAGTATAAAGAATAAAAAACAAGGCGTAGCAATCTTTATGGCAATGTTTATTATGCTTGCAATTGCATTAAGTGTTATTGCGGTAAATGAACAGGCAGCTACACCACAGCTTGCACAAAACGGAGCTGTAGATATTTCCATGGTCGACCAGTCAGGCGGTAATATGGAAGGTAAAGAAACACGTTTTGGTATTGCTACTTCTTCCACATGGGCAGCTTATACTACAGCGGCTTCAAATGGTTCAGTTAACTCCATGCATGATAGTTATACACCTCTTGGCGGTATGATTACAATGCTGCAAATGCAGTTAGGTGAAGTTATATTCGGCGGCGTAGGCTGCGGTTTATATGGTATGCTTGCCTTTGCAATCTTAACGGTATTTATAGCCGGATTGATGGTAGGTAGAACACCAGAATTCTTAGGCAAAAAGATAGAACCATATGAAATGAAATGGGCTGTTTTAGTTTGTTTAGCAACTCCAATTGCGATACTAGTGGGAACAGGTATTGCTGCTATAGTACCAAGTGTTCCGGATAGCCTGACTAATACTGGAGCGCATGGTTTCTCAGAAATACTTTATGCATACTCATCTTGCGGTGGTAATAATGGTTCTGCATTCGCAGGACTTAATGCAAATACAGTATTCTTTAACGTATCATTAGGCCTTGTAATGTTGTTTGTACGATTTTTACCTATTATTGGTACACTTGCTATCGCAGGTAGCCTTGCAGGTAAGAAAAGAATTGCTACAACAGCAGGTACGCTTTCCACTACAAATGCTCTATTCGTATTCTTATTAATATTTATTGTTCTGTTGGTCGGTGCACTCAGCTTCTTCCCAGCATTATCTCTTGGACCGATTGCAGAATTCTTTGGTAGTATTGCGTAAGGAGGTTTTGATATGGCTACAAAAGCAAAAAATACTTTTGCAGACAAAAAAATGTTTGCAAGAGCAATTAAAGATTCATTTGTTAAGCTGAATCCAAAAATACAAGCAAAAAATCCAGTTATGCTTCTGGTTTATATCTCTGCAATAATGACAACTATTTTATGGATAATAGCTTTATTTGGAATTAAAGATGCTCCTACCGGATATACGTTAGCTATTGCTATAATACTTTGGTTTACTGTATTATTTGCAAATTTTGCAGAAGCTATAGCAGAAGGCAGAGGTAAAGCTCAAGCTGATGCTCTTCGTGCATCAAGAAAAGACGTAGATGCTAATAAAATACCTTCTGTTGATAAAAAGGATCAAATAACAGTTGTACCATCTGCATTGCTAAAAAAAGGAGATATTGTTATAGTAAAAGCAGGGGAACAAATTCCAGCAGATGGTGAAGTAATCGAAGGCGCAGCATCCGTAGATGAAAGCGCGATTACCGGTGAATCTGCACCTGTTATCAGAGAAAGCGGCGGCGACCGTAGCGCTGTAACAGGCGGTACTACTGTATTATCCGACTGGATTATTATACAAGTTACAAGTGAAGCGGGAGAAAGTTTCCTTGATAAAATGATTGCAATGGTTGAAGGCGCAGCAAGGAAAAAGACTCCTAATGAAATTGCCTTACAAATATTCCTTGTAGCTCTTTCTATTATATTTATTCTTGTAACATTATCACTTTATACATTTTCAGTATTCTCAGCAGACCAAGCCGGTATAGAAAATCCGACATCAGTTACAACGCTTGTAGCATTGCTTGTATGTCTTGCCCCGACTACTATTGGCGCTTTACTCTCAGCTATCGGTATTGCAGGTATGAGCAGATTAAATCAAGCAAATGTACTTGCAATGAGCGGCCGTGCTATTGAAGCTGCCGGCGACGTTGATATTTTAATGCTTGATAAAACTGGTACTATTACTTTAGGTAACCGTCAGGCATATGAATTTATACCTGTAGCAGGTGTAACTGATAAAGAACTTGCTGATGCAGCGCAACTTTCATCCCTTGCTGATGAAACGCCGGAAGGACGTAGTGTTGTTATATTAGCAAAAGAAAAGTTTGGTATTAGAGAACGCAGGCTTTCAGACAGCAATATGAAATTCATACCGTTTACTGCTAAAACACGTATGAGCGGTGTAGATTATGACGGCAATGAAATTAGAAAAGGTGCTGCGCAGGCTATTAAGGAATATATAGAAAATGCAGGTGGAGAATTTACAGAAGAATGTGATTATATAGTAAAAACAATTGCATCACAAGGTGGTACGCCTCTTGTAGTAGCAAAAAATCATAAAGTTCTCGGAGTAATACATTTAAAAGATATAATAAAACAAGGTGTTAAAGAAAAATTTGCTGATTTACGTAAAATGGGTATAAAAACCATTATGATAACAGGTGATAATCCAATGACTGCTGCGGCTATTGCAGCAGAAGCTGGAGTTGATGATTTCCTTGCAGAAGCAACGCCAGAAGGTAAACTTAACATGATCCGTGATTTTCAAACAAAGGGTCATCTTGTCGCAATGACAGGCGATGGTACAAATGATGCTCCTGCACTAGCTCAGGCTGATGTTGCTGTTGCTATGAATAGTGGTACACAGGCTGCAAAAGAAGCAGGCAATATGGTTGATTTGGATTCTTCCCCAACAAAATTAATTGATATAGTTCGTATTGGTAAACAATTATTAATGACACGCGGAAGTTTAACAACATTTTCTATTGCAAATGATGTTGCTAAATATTTCGCTATTATCCCTGCGTTATTTATGGGATTATATCCAGGACTTTCTGCTTTAAATATCATGGGATTACATTCTCCATTAAGTGCAATTTTGTCAGCGATTATTTATAATGCACTTATAATTATTGCATTAATCCCATTAGCTCTTAAAGGTGTAAAATATCGTGAATTACCGGCTGGTAAATTACTTTCACGAAATCTTCTTGTTTATGGCGTTGGCGGTATTATAGCACCATTTATTTTCATCAAATTGATTGATATGCTACTTGTTTTGTTTGGTTTAGCATAAGGAGGCTTTATCTATGAAAACATTAAAATCTGTACTGCCTAGAGCAGCTATAATTTTCCTGATTTTTACTATAATAACCGGTATTGTTTATACAGGAATTGTTACAGGAATTGCACAGTTAATCTTCCCGAATCAAGCAAATGGAAGTATCATTGAAGTTGACGGTAAAAAGTATGGCTGCGAATTACTTGGCCAGCAATATACCGATGAAGGACATATGTGGGGCCGTATTATGAATATAGATGTTTCTACATATAAAGATGAAAATGGTAAAATGCTTATGTATGCCGTACCATCAAATTTAAGTCCAGCTAGTGAAGAATATGAAACACTTGTAGCTGAACGTGTTGAAAAACTTCGTGCAGCTAATCCGGATATGGACGATACAGCTATTCCAGTTGATCTTGTTACATGTTCAGGTAGTGGCCTTGATCCTCATATTTCGCCTGCTGCCGCAGAATATCAAGTAGCAAGAATAGCTAAGGCAAGAGATATATCTGAACAAAACGTTCGTGATATAATTGAAAAATGTACTACTGGAAAATTTCTTGGAGTTTTCGGTGAAGAAGCTGTAAATGTATTGAAAGTCAATTTGATGTTGGATGGAATTTTATAGTAATTTAAAAGGGAGTTTCATGTGAAACTCCCTTTTATTTTGACAGTTTTTATTGTAAAATCTTTATATAATCTTAATACAAATTAATATTTACTTATACAATATTTAAATCAAAACTGATAAACTAAATTATATTTGAGACAGAGGTGATACTTTGGAGGAAATCAGAAGTAGCCCTGAAGAGCTTTTAAAACAAATAAAAAGAGAAGAAGAACAAAAAAAACGCGGACATTTAAAAATATTTTTTGGATATGCAGCTGGAGTAGGAAAAACTTATGCTATGCTTAAAGCAGCACATACAGCTCAACGGCAGGGGATAGATGTTGTTGTAGGATATGTTGAACCACATATGCGTCCACAGACATCGCAATTATTAAATGGATTAGAGATATTGCCAACTCAAGAAATAAAACACGGCGATATAATTTTAAAAGAATTTGATTTGGATGCTGCTATCGCTAGAAAGCCTAAATTAATATTAGTAGATGAACTTGCTCATACAAATGCTAATGGCTGCCGTCATTTAAAACGATATCAGGATGTAAATGAATTATTAGATAATGGCATTGATGTTTATACAACTGTAAATGTACAGCATATTGAAAGTTTAAATGATCTTGTAGCTTCAATTACTGGTATTACAGTAAAAGAACGCATACCTGATTCTGTATTTGATAATGCAGATCAAGTAAAATTAGTAGATATAGAACCTAAAGAATTAATAGAACGTCTTAATGAAGGCAAGATTTACAGGAAATTACAGGCTCAAAAAGCACTCGGTAATTTTTTTACTGAACAAAATCTTGTTGCATTACGTGAAATTGCATTGCGGCGCTGTGCTGACAGAGTAAATAAGATGTCCAGGCAAGCAGGAGGTAAAGCAAACAGTCGATTTACAGACGAACATATACTTGTGTGTTTATCTTCATCTCCGACAAATGCAAAAATTATTCGTACTGCATCAAGAATGGCAAGTGCATTTAAAGGTAATTTTACAGCTTTATTTGTAGAAACTCCTGATTTTCCTGAAATGAGTGAAGAAAATAAAAACCGATTGCGGAAAAATATACATCTTGCTCAGCAGTTAGGAGCCACTATAGAAACTGTTTATGGTGAAGATATAGCTTTCCAAATCTCTGAATTTGCGCGTTTATCGGGAGTATCAAAAATTGTTTTAGGAAGAAGCAGCGCTCGCAGGGGAATATTGTTTGCAAGGCCATCTCTTACTGAGAAGATTACACAATATTCAACTAATCTTGATATTTATATTATCCCGGAAAAAAATACACCTCCGTATAAATTGAAAAGGAAAAAAAGTCAAAAAACAAAATTTATTGCTGCTGATTTATTAAAAAGTTTAATTTGTCTTGTAGCTTCTACAATTATTGGATTTGTATTTTTTGAGTTTAATTTTAGTCAAGCTAATATAATAACTATATATATTTTAGGTGTTTTAGTAACAGCAGTTATAACATCACAACGTATATATAGCCTTGTTAGTTCAGTAATTAGCGTTTTATTATTTAATTTTCTTTTTACCGAGCCTAGATTTACTTTCAATGCTTATGACGCCGGATATCCTGCAACATTTTTAATAATGTTTATTGCTGCTTTTTTAACAAGCTCTCTTGCAGTACGTATAAAACGCCAAGCAAGACAATCGGCAGCAACAGCATATAGAACAAAAATTTTATTTGATACAAATCAACTGATCAGCAATGAAATAGATTCTGCTGGTATTATTTCTGTTACATGCAATCAACTTACAAAATTATTAAATAAAGATATTATATTTTATCAAATACAAAATAAAGAATTAGCTAGTCCATTATTATTTCCAGTGCATACAGGACAGGATATTTCTGAATATATTTCTCAAAATGAACGTGCGGTTGCAACATGGGTATTAAATAATAATAAACATGCAGGCGCGACTACCGATACGTTAGGCGATTCAAAATGTTTATATCTTTCTGTTAGAGTAGGGCATGAAGTATTTGGTGTTATTGGCATTGCTATTAACGGTTCACCGTTAGGTTCCTTTGAAAATAGTATTATGCTTTCTATTTTAGGAGAATGTGCTCTTGCCTTGAAAAATGATAAAACAACAAAAGAAAGAGAAGAAGCTGCATTACTTGCAAAAAATGAACAATTGCGTGCAAATTTGCTTCGGTCTATTTCACATGATTTGCGTACGCCGTTAACATCTATTTCTGGTAATGCCGGTATATTATTATCCAGTGAAGAAAATATTGATAAAGAAAAAAGAAAACAGCTTTATGCTGATATTTATGATGATTCTCTTTGGTTAATAAATTTGGTAGAAAATTTATTATCAGTTACACGTATTGAAGATGGTACTATGAAATTAAAATTGACTACAGAATTACTTGATGAGGTTATTACTGAAGCATTACAGCATACAGATAGAAAACGAAGTGAACATAATATAAAGGTAAAATCTTCGGAATCATTTATACTTGTAAAAATTGATGCAAGATTAATTATGCAGGTTATAATTAATTTAGTGGATAATGCTATTAAGTATACTCCAAAAGGTTCAGATATTATTATAGGAACAAGATTAGAAGAAAACAGAGCAATTGTAACAGTTGCTGATAATGGCGGAGGTATTTCAGAAGATGCTAAAAAACATATTTTTGATATGTTTTATACTGCGGGAACAAAAATTGTAGATAGCCGTCGCAGCCTTGGATTAGGTTTAGCATTATGCAAATCAATTATTACAGCGCATAATGGAACTATTTCAGTAACAGATAATAAACCTCACGGTGCAGTTTTTACTTTTACTTTGCCTACAGAGGAGGTAACATTACATGAATAAACCATTAATTTTAGTAGTAGAAGATGATTCAGCTGTTAGAAATTTAATTACTACTACGCTGGAAACACAAAATTATCGTTGTCAGATTGCACCTACAGGAGAAGCTGCGATTTTAGAAGCAGCTTCTTATAATCCGGATGTTATTTTATTGGATTTGGGATTACCGGATATAGATGGTATAGAAATAATTCGTAAAATACGGTCATGGGCAAAAACACCTATTATTGTAATAAGTGCACGAAGTGAGGATACAGATAAAATTGACGCTCTTGATGCTGGAGCAGATGATTATCTAACAAAACCATTTTCTGTTGAAGAATTACTTGCACGTTTACGTGTAACTTTTCGAAGAATTAATGATTCATCTAATGATAATGTTCAAAATTCAGTTTTTATAAACGGTGATTTAAAAATAGATTATGCAGCCGGATGCGTATTTATAAAAGATAAGGAATTACATTTAACTCCAATTGAATATAAATTATTATGTTTACTTGCAAAAAATGTTGGAAAAGTATTGACACATACATATATTACTAAAGAAATCTGGGGAAGCGCTTGGGATAATGATGTAGCTTCTTTGCGTGTTTTTATGGCAACATTACGCAAAAAAATTGAAAAAGATCCATCTGTACCTCAATATATTCAGACACATATTGGAGTAGGTTACCGTATGTTAAAGGTATAAAATATATAAAAAGAATTATTAAATAAAAATATAATAAAAAAGGAAACGGTATAGCTATACCGTTTCCTTTTTTGCTTTTTTATTTAATATAAATTAAATCATGCTAGCTTCCCAACAATCTGGAGCTTTAATGCCTAATAATGTTGCAACTGTAGGAGCTACATTAGCAAGACCATATGAACCATCTTTTATTTTTATAGAATTATCGCCATAAATAATAAATGGTACACGATTAAGTGAATGAGCAGTACGAAGCTGCATTTTACCGCTCTTTGTCATTTCATACATTTGATCGGCGTTACCATGGTCAGCTGTGACGATAAGTATAGCGCCTGCTTCATCAACAGCTTTAATAACTCTTGCAAGACATAAATCAACAGCTTCAACAGCAATTATTGTAGCTTCAAGACTGCCTGTATGTCCTACCATATCGCCGTTAGGATAATTACAGCGAATAAAACCATATTTACCTGATTTAATAGCTTCAATTACTTTATCAGTGACTTCAGCGGCTTTCATCCAAGGACGTTCATCAAAAGATACTCTATCAGATTCAATTTCACAATAATCTTCTAATTCTTCGCTTACTTTGCCGCTTCTGTTACCATTCCAGAAATATGTGACATGACCATATTTTTGTGTTTCAGATACAGCATATTCTTTAATGCCATGTTCAACAAGAAGTTCAGTAAGCGTATGTTTGATTTCTGGAGGATTAACTAAATACTTTTTAGGAATATGAAGATCACCGTCATATTCAAGCATACCGGCAAATAATACTTTAGGTCTGCGTACGCGGTCAAATTTATCAAAATCATCATAATCAAACGCCATGCTAAGTTCAATAGCACGGTCACCGCGGAAATTAAATAAAATAACGCTGTCGTTATCTTCAATTGTACCGACAGGCTTGCCATTTTCAGCGATTACAAATGCTGGTAAATCCTGATCTATTACATCATACTCTTTTCTATAAGTATTTATAGCATCTGTTGCATTTGCAAACTGTCTACCTTTACCTAAGACATGAGTTGCCCAGCCTTCTGCAACCATAGGCCAGTTTGCCTGATACCTATCCATAGTAATTTTCATACGTCCGCCGCCGGAGGCTATTCTTGCATCAAATGTATTATCGTTTAAAGATGCAAATAATTTTTCTATATCATCAATATATTCTAAAGCAGATGTAGAAGGAACATCACGGCCGTCTAAAAGAGCGTGCACTCTTACTTTAGCTACTCCAAGTTCTTTAGCTTTTATAATCATATTTTTAAGATGGGAAATATTTGAATGAACATTACCATCAGATAACAAACCAATAAAATGAAGGGTAGAATTATGAGCTTTTACATTTGCAATAAGTTCATTCCATGTTTCTGATGAATACATTTTGCCGCTTTCAATATTTTCATTTACTAATTTTGCACCTTGACTGTATATCTGGCCACAGCCTAAAGCATTATGTCCAACTTCACTATTACCCATATCGTCATCTGTAGGAAGGCCTACAGCAGTACCATGAGCTTTTAAAGTTGTATTAGGACATGTTTCTAATAATTTATCCAGTACAGGAGTATTTGCAAGATTTACAGCATCGCCAGCGTCATGTTTACCAATACCTACGCCATCCATTACTACTAAAACAACAGGTTTACTCATTTTTACCTCCTATAAATTCTTTTAGTTTTTAATTTAAGCTTATTAAATATATAATTTTACGGGATTATTTCCCATAATTCTATCTGATACATATTATATTCCATACATTGTTAATAATCAATCAATACCATATAATTATATGCAAATTTTAAGGTAATAGACAAATTAAATTAAATTTTTCTGAAAGTATTATTTATTATTTATATTACGTATAAAATTATATATATTTACCAAATCTAAGAATATTATGATATAATATCTATAATTAATCAGCGGAGGGTTAAAAATGCCTAGATTTTTTATAGATAATATAGATAATGATAATAAAAAAGCATATATTCTAGGAGAAGACGCTAAACATATATCAAAATCATTAAGAATGCATACAGGTGAAAAGGTAACATTATGCGATTGTAAAGGATATGATTATATTTGTACAATTATATCAATAAACGACCAATATGTTGAAGTAAATATAAATGATATGGTTATAAGCAAATCAGAACCTAATATAAAGGTAGTATTATATCAAGGATTACCTAAAGGTGATAAAATGGATACAATAATACAAAAAGCTGTTGAGCTTGGAGTATCAGAAATTGTACCTGTATTGACTAATAGATGTGTTTCACGTCCGGATGATAAATCTGCAAATAAAAAATGCCAACGGTGGCAAAAAATATCTTTAGAGGCTGCAAAACAGAGCGGCAGAGGAATTATACCTCATATAAATAATATTATCACTTTTAGAGAAATGATTAAAAGAATTAATAGTAATGATAAAACTATAATATTCTATGAACAAGGAGGACAATCGCTTTCAAATATTTTAAATAGTTCTAGAAATAATATAAATATTATTATAGGCCCAGAAGGTGGGTTCGAAAAATATGAGGTAGAACAATTATCTGAAATAGAAGCTAATATAGCTACATTAGGTCCGCGTATATTAAGAACTGAGACGGCTGGTATAGCGGCAATATCAGCAATAATGTATGCAACAGGAAATATGATGTAAAGTTTTTGTAAAGATGTAATGTATAATAGTATTGACAGGGTGGGTATGCTGGTGCTAAAATATTCACATAAATGCGGGAGTAGTTCAATGGTAGAGCGTCAGCTTCCCAAGCTGAATGTTGCGGGTTCGAATCCCGTTTTCCGCTTATATTTTTTTATCATTTTTGGGGATTTTTTTATTGCCAAAGGAAACGGAGCTAGTTATGTCAATGTCGTTTGATATGGTAATGACATGTATTACCGTAATAGTACTTATACTGCTCATGTTTATTATTTTTTTAAGAAGAAAACAAAAACCATATGCTTTTAGTACGCTGCCATTAGTTATAGTTCCACTGTTTTATTTAATAGGCGGATATGTATCACAAAAATTATCTAATCATGTTAGCACAGAGCAATTTAATATACATGCAGGTTTTATTGCTACTGCTTTAATAATCGCCTGTGTTCTGATAGGCGTTGCTTCACGTGGTATTACATCTGTATCAAGAAGAATTATATTTTTAGTAATGTCTATGTTGTTTGCTATAGTATTTGCTTGGATACTTATGCTTAACTTGCCATATTCGCCTATATAACTAATCTTAAAGTTTATTGTGTAGTAAAAAGATGCTTAAAAATTTTAAGCATCTTTTTTATTTTATTTTTATATAAAGTACTTGACAGGGAGATAATAGAGTAGTATTATAACAATAGAACATATGAATAAATGTTCATATGATAAATTGATTTGGAGATTATAATATATGGATAAATATAATGAAACAAATGAAAAAATAGAGGTTTGCGAACAAATTGAATATCATGATGATGTAATAGAGCATGCAAGAGGCGATATGCCGGATGAAGAAATATTATATGATTTGGCAGAAATATTCAGGGTATTTGGCGATACAACGCGAATAAAAATATTATGGTCATTATTTGAAGCAGAAATGTGTGTGTGTGATATGGCTCAATTATTAGGCATGGGACAATCAGCAATATCTCACCAATTAAGGCTTTTGAAAGCGGCGCACCTTGTACGTACCAGAAGAGATGGTAAACAAATATTTTATTCATTAGATGATGAACATGTCAGATTAATATTTGATATGGGTCTATCACATATTTTAGAAAGGCGGGAACATAGATGATTAGAAAGGATTATATAATAAATAATCTTGATTGTGCGCACTGCGCGGCAAAAATTGAATCTGAAGTTGCAAAAATGCCCTATGTAAAACAATGCCGGTTAGCGTTTGCATCAAAATCATTAACAGTTGAATTAAGCCAGGATATAACTGATTTTGACATGCATTTAACTAAATTGGTTGATTCAGTTGAACCTGGTACTATAATAAAACCCAAAAAATCTGCTTTCCAAACTGATATTGATGAGCATGGACACGACCATAGTCATAGTAGATCTAATAAAAGAGATATTGTAGAAATAATAATATCGGTTGTATGTACAGTTACAGGCTATATCATGATGGCTGTAGAATTGCCGGTATGGTCTTATGCAATTGTATTTGGTTTGGCAGCTATAATTTCAGGATATTCTGTATTTATAAGTGCAATAAAAAATTTAGTAAAAATACAGATTAATGAAAATCTTTTAATGTCAATTGCTGTTATAGCAGCTTTTATTATTGGAGAATATCCTGAAGCCGCATTAGTTGCAGTATTATTCAGAATTGGCGAGACACTTGAGCATTATGCAGTTGGAAAATCACGTAAAAGTATACAGAGTTTAGCTCAGATTCGTCCTGATACTGCATATAAATTATTAGATAATGGTGAAGTATTAGAAACAGATGCACGCCAGATTAAAGCTGGTGAGCATATTGTAATAAAACCATTTGAAAGGGTACCGTTGGATGGAATAATTCTCGAAGGCAAAAGTTCCTTGGACAGTTCAGCTATAACTGGTGAAAGCGTACCGGTAGAATGCAGTGAAGGCTCTAAAATTTTATCCGGTATGGTTAATGGTTCAGGACTATTAAAAGTTGAGGTAACAGGTGAATTTGAACAATCGACAGCATCAAGAATATTGTCAATGGTAGAAGACGCGGCATCACGCAAAGGTAATACAGAAAAATTAATGACGCGCTTTGCAAAAATATATACTCCAGCTGTTATGATAGCTGCCGTATGCGTAGCAGTATTTCCACCGTTACTTGGTTTCGGAGCATTTACAACCTGGCTTATGCGTGCGCTTGTATTCCTTGTAGCATCATGTCCATGCGCAATAGTTATATCAGTACCACTTTGCTTTTTCGCAGGTATCGGCGCAGCATCACGCAAAGGTGTACTTGTTAAGGGAAGCAAATTTATAGAAGCAGCAGCCGAGGCTAATACGGTTATACTTGATAAAACAGGTACGCTTACTGAAGGCAGATTAGAAATTAAAAAAGTTATTTCAACCGGTAATTTATCAGAAAAACAGGTAATTGAACTTATGGCTGCAGCAGAAGAATATTCGTCCCATCCAGCAGCTATGGCAATAAAAAACTATGCTGGCCAAACCAACATAGTGTTAGATGATTATATTGAATTACCAGGTATAGGTGTCGGCGCAAAATATAATGGTAATATTATAAAATGCGGTTCAAAACGCCTGTTAAAAGATATTGAATTAAACAATGATATAAAAGATGCTTCAGTATTTCTTTTAATAAATGGTAAATTAGAAGGAGCAGCTGTAGTAGGAGATGTACCAAGAAAAGAAGCTGCTAAGGCAATATCACAGCTTAAAAATATTGGCATTAAACGCATAGCAATATTAACAGGAGATAATGAAGAGGCAGCAAAAAAAGTTGCATCACAATGCGGTATAGAAGAATATCATGCTAATTTAATGCCTGAGGATAAATTAAGGATACTTGAAGAAATAAGAAAGGAGAGCGGAAAGGTAATATTTGTCGGAGACGGTATAAACGATGCGCCAGTATTAGCTGCAGCAGATGCGGGCGCCGCTATGGGACTTGGTACAGATGCGGCTATTGAAGCTGCGGATATGGTAATTTCTTCTGATAGACTTACAGGGCTTCCCAAAGCAATATCACTTTTCAGAAAAGTATTAAATAAAGCGAAATTTAATATAGTATTTGCACTAGCTATAAAAGCAGCGGTTTTAATAACAGCAGTATTTGGTATTGCACCTATGTGGTTAGCTGTATTTGCTGATGTTGGAGTTACAATTATAGCTGTAATAAATTCTTATATGATTAAAGATTAATTGATATCTGCTATTATAAATTTTGTAAAAGGGATCTAAATAGTATAGAACAAAAAATGCAGAGCTAATGAAGCTTAATGTTATAAGAATAGATAATGTAAAAGTTACAAGTATAAGTGGGGCGCCTGCGCAGCGCATCTTTAAGATGCGCTTTGAGGCAAAATAATGTAGTCCTACACAGTTTAAGCTAAAAATAGGAACCGTGTATATCACATGAATAATATTTTTAATAGCGCATTATTTTGCCTCCCCGCCGTCATATTTATAAATATAGCGGCACGCAGGCGCCCCACTTTAAGGTAACGGAACCTGATATACTTTAATTATAAAATTATGTTTACTTTTTATCTTTAAGGTTTATTTATATTATAGGTTAATATAGTTTCATCAATTGGATAATTAAGAGCATAAAATTTTCTGATTGGTGATTTAACATGCCAAACACAGGAAAGACCTTCAGGAAAATAAACTAAATCTCCGCATTTAAAATATACAGTTTGACCGTTGTATGAAACATTGGCATGTCCTTCTAATATATAGCATATTTCAGATTGTTCATAACTCCAGTCAAATGTATCAACTCCGCATCCCCATTTTGTCCAAGTATTAATATTAAATTTATCTTGAGCTTCATTTTTTGACATAGGAATTACAATAATCTTATCCATAAAATTATAACTCCTTTCTAAATGTATTATATAATTTAAATATAAAATTAATTATTATTATTGTCAATAGTAATACAAAATAAACATAAATTTTATATTATTATAATATTAGTTTATTGATTAATCATATAGTTTATGGTAAAATAATTTTAAAATAATGTAAAGGAAGCTTC
>JABLTR010073787.1_pt1 | contig 32382 bp, 29 predicted proteins | sample 7160071 | NCBI WGS metagenome assembly JABLTR01 (sample SAMN14651230, study PRJNA627086) | human gut metagenome | isolation source: feces | host: Homo sapiens | reverse complement strand
TGGCATAAGAAGAAGCAAACATATCGTCATTCCTATATCTATCAATATTTTTGCTGTAAATCGTTTATTTTTCATATCCTACCTCTTATCTAAAGTATTCATATTGTCTTTATCTGCATATAGTATCCTCCATTTTCACTTCAGCTAAAGTATAACAAAACGAGACTCCATTAGAAGTCTCGTTTTGTTATTCAGTATTAACCTTTAGGTTTCTACTCGCATGTATTCAATTTTTATTTTACCTTGTTAATAGCATTTATCAGCCGCTTAACCTTAATGGACGGTTTTTTCGAATGAAGAATTCCAAACGGCATAGTATAATCCCACTCTACTGGAATGATTCTGATCAGTGGATGAACACTTTCCCAGCTCTTGAATGCCAGTAATACCTCATTATTGTTTTCGCATCGGTTAAATGCTTCTACATTGTACAGATTAAAGTCTACAATATTGATTTCAGGATGATTTTTCATCATATCATCCCTTAGCATATCGCCATAATAACTCCATCCTCTTCGCATGAGCATAAGATTTTCTCCAGCCAGATCATCAAGTGTAATTTTTTCTTTTTTTGCCAGCCTGTGATGAATTGATACCGCCACACAAAATGGTTCTCTTGAAATCTCAGTGCCATCACAGCCTCTGAGTTCAAGCATTGTTTCATCAAAGATTCCAGCTATCACATCAATATTCTTTCCCATATTAGCCAGTATCTCTCTTGCATTCTCTGGTGTATTTTCAAATGTAATCAATTTAAACTTCATCTCCGGATATATTTTCTGTATCTTAGGCCAAAGTTCCACAAAAACTTCCGGTGGCGTCATCGGAGATATTCCAACACGAATGATTTCTTCATTATGATTCATTGCTTCCTGCGCCCGTATCAACGATTCTTTTGAATATTGAATCAGATATTTTGCATCCTGATAGAGCGATTTACCAGCTTCCGTAATAATAAGACCTCTGTGTGTTCTTTCAAATAATTGCAAATCTAAGCTGTTTTCCAAAGAATTTATCTGTTTAATAACCGCAGGTGCACTTATATATAATTCTTCTGCCGCTTTACTAAAGCTTCCAGCTTCGACAACGCAGATAAATGTATCAAGTTGTGGATTATACATCATGTAATTCACTCCTTTGTTCTTATATACACGTTAGCAATAACGTTTTTTATTTCTATTGGCTTAACACTTGATATTATACTTCAACTCAAAAAATATTGCATCTTTTTCTCAATTCCAGCTCAATTTCCCCTCAATGCCTTTTTCCTCTGATTTTCGTATGCTTATCTCACAGCAAAGCAGTACCACACCGGTACAACCTGCTGAATCAATCAATACAAAAACGGAGGTATTTTTTATGCGGGAACTCAGAAACACAAAAATCATTGCTGTAGATGCACCTAAAAAGGAGGGGATAAACCATGCAGAACAATATACGTAACACAAACCTGCGTTTTAATCTGGACAAAGAACAGCAGCGGAGAGCCTGGGAATATTTACAGACGATATATTTTTGCAATATCTGACCCCTTATTAAAACAATGACACACACCACCATTCAACTTGTTCTTATGGTGTCTCAGAATTTTAATAGTATCTGTATCAGCAAGTCTTATATGTAAAATCATAGGCAAATGACTCTTTTCCGCTAACTTCAGTTGCCACGCAAACCACATTTTCTGTCTGATTCTATGTTGTTTCAATCTTTTATAATGATAATCTAATCCCAGCTCTCCAATAGCAATCACGCTAGGATTATCAGCTAGGCTAAGAAGTTCTTTCCTTTTACTCCATTTTGTTTGTGGTGCACGGATTGGATGAACTCCTATTGCCGGGAACAGAGAATCAGGATATTGATTAGCCAATTCTAAAATCTTATAATTTGACTCCAGATCTATTCCTGGCTCAATACACAATAAAATATCATTATCTCTAAATTTCTTAATCAACTGTAGGCGATCCATGTACTTGATTCTTTCCATTTCTTTTGAACCGACTATACAAGGAACCGTTCCCTCAAACGAGGAATATGTCAAATAAATATGGGAATCAATAAACACTGCAGTCACCTCACATTCTTTTCTAGCTACAAATCATCTCTATAGGCAGATCTTTTCTTCTTAATTTCCTCGATTATATCTTCCATCAGCACTGGTTTCATATCGTGTGCATCTAAACACACGCAATACATATATGGATGTTCATTGTAAAAATGCTCCTTTTGATGCGTATGCCCGTAAAGATTAATCAAGGCAGTTTTTACAGGTTTCAATTTTTCATGTGCCACCCAATGTCGGGTAATGTGATAAATAGAAATGATAACCGCCAACTTCCGGATAATCCAAATATAGTGCTGCATCATGTTCCTCACAAGATGCAAAACCGCGATATTCGTAAACAAACTCTCTGTTATGTCCAATATGCAAATCACTTGTAATCCAAACCTTACTCACGCAATCACCTCTCCGTCTATAATCACGACAACATCATCATTTGAAACCGATAGTACTTTTGAATACCGATTCAAAATATGTCTCTCTGTATTTTGAATATACATCTGCAGATTTTCCGGTTCGTAATGAGGAATTATTGTACCATCAAATAATTCCAATGCAGTAAAATCAATCATTCCAACAAAATTACTGTCAAAATCCCTTGCAAGCATTATGTCTGTACCTGCTATAATTGCACCTGCAGAACTTCCGATATATGTACTGTTCTCATTCTTCATCAGAACTTTTATATAATCTATGAAAAGATTATCTCTCATATATTTCAACACTTCAAATGTATTCCCCTCTGTCACATAAACATAGTCCGTGATTATTCCTTTGGGAACTCCATCTGCAGAAAGATACAGATTTTCCTTCTGAAATCCCATAATCTTCACAGCGTTATTAACAATAATATCATCAACTCCATAGGGTGGATATGAAATAATAAACATGCTCTTCTTGAAAATATCATCATCAGATATTTTTTTACTTATTTGTTTGCACCCTATCTTTGTATTTAGGCCTCTACTGTTTAATACTAATCGCCCCATCTTCTTCACCACTTTCAATTCTCACATCAGTATACTTATGAAATAACATAGTAACATCATGACAGCATGCTTCAAAAGCATCTTCAATATCTCTTTTACGAGGCAAAACTCTGCATAATAAAGCCTTCAATCCTAATTCAATACTATGTCGAACTAAGAATATTCCTGTTAAAAACCACATATCTGATTTAACGTTATCATGTCCACTGCCAATCACTTCTTCAAAAGTTTTGTATCCACACTTATAGAACTGATATGACAAAGTCTTATAATCCTCAAAACAATTGTGGCTCCACTTAATTTTCACAGAAGTTTCTTTGTTGTCAATTTTCCAGAAATCCATATCCGAAGCTGGCCAAATCCACGCTGAATCGTTCATGTATTCTCCTCCTTCCATAACATCTAATCCACAGCCTAAAGCCTACCACAATTTTCCGTCCATCCACATTTTCTCCGGTCAAGCTAAAAAGTAGATATGTTTCCATACAAGAAAACCGAGCTTTCCGCAAGACTTCTCTGATGATACTAACCTCGCAAAAAGCCCGGAAATACGCCACTTTTCAGCCTTTATTTATCTTTCCTTGACAGCAAACAAACCGTCTCGACGTGCACTGTTCCAGGGAACATATCAACTAAACAACATCTCTTTACCTCATACCCCGCTTCCCTAAATACAAGCAGATCACGCATAAGGCTGGTAGGTTTACAGCTTACATATACCATTTCATCTACATTGAAATTAATGATTTTTCGTAAAGCTTTCGGATGGATTCCGTCACGAGGAGGGTCAAGTACAAGGATATCTGGCTTCTTAGTTAAGTTATCCACAACTTTAAGAACATCGCCAGCGATAAATTCACAATTGTCTAAGTGGTTGTCCACTGCGTTCTTTTTGGCGGCTTCCACCGCTTCTTCTACGATTTCGACACCGACTACTTTACTTGCTACGGGTGCAAGCATCTGTGCGATCGTTCCGGTTCCGGTGTAAAGGTCGTAAACGAGTTTATCTTTTGTTTCCCCAACGTATTCTCTTACCTGATCATACAGGACTTCTGCTCCTAAGGTGTTTGTCTGGAAGAAGGAGAATGGAGAGATTTTGAAACGCATGTTATAAAGGTATTCATAAAAATAATCTTGTCCGTAAAGTGTTTTTGTTTCATCGCTTTGTACTACGTCTGCAAGGTTGTCGTTTAATGTATGCAATATTCCAACAACTTTCCCATCAATTTTCTGGGAGAGAATCATATTGACAAATTCAGATTCGTCCAGTCTGCTCTGTGTTGTAGTGACAAGATTAATTAAAATATCTCCTGTTTTTACAGAACGACGCATTACGAGGTGGCGAAGAAATCCTTCGTGACGAATTTTGTGAAAGTAGGTTTCTCCTTTTTCTTTAAAGTATTTTAAGATTGCCTGGAGAAGTACATTGAAATCTGGGTCTACGATGCGACAGTCCTCTAATGTTACGATATCATAGAAACTATTTTTCTTATGCATTCCAAGAGCAAGCGGGCCATCTTTTTCTTCGTCACCAAATGTGAATTCCATTTTGTTACGATAGCCTTCTGTAATCGGGCTTCCATAGATATTTTCGATATCAAAAGAAAGACCGTTCTTTTCGATCAGTTCTTCTACCTGGCGTTTCTTTAAGTCAAGCTGCTGTTCATAAGAAAGATTCTGATAACGGCAGCCACCGCAAATACCGAAATGTTTGCAGGCTGCTGGCTGCTCTAATGGGGATGGTTCGATGACTTCGAGAAGTCTTCCTTCAACTTTATCGCGTCTTTTTTTGTTGATGGAAAAACGTACTACCTGTCCTTCTAATGCATTTTTTACGATTACTTTCTGCCCTTCAATATCTATAATTCCTTTATTAGGGAATTCGGTTCGGATGACTTTTCCCTCAAAAATATCTCCTTTTTTCATTTAATAATTTCCTTTCTATACATAAAAAATGGAAAGGATGCCGCAGTATGCACCCTTTTCCATTGTCAAATCTTAATTTCGCTAAATTTCGATTTATAATATCCGTGTCCGTAATGTGCCTCGCCTTCATCATCGATTTCCATAATGAGAAATGTTGGCATATGATCAGGTTGTCTTGGGTAAGAAACGCTTCCCGGATTTAATATTGTTACATCTTCATCGATTTCGATATATGGTTTATGGGTATGCCCAAACATAACGATATCTATATGATTCTGAAGTGCATACTGTTTTAATCTCTCTACACCACGGTACACACAAAAAGTATGTCCGTGGACAACCAGCACTTTATAATCGCCAATATTAAAAATGTCTTGTGCAGGAAGATCAAGATTATAGTCGTTGTTTCCGGAAACCATATGTACCGGACAATCTACCAATGAACGGATATAATCGTCTCCTCGCTCTACATCTCCACAATGGATGAGCATATCGATTGGTCCAACCTGCTCGATAACCCCTGCCACATCGTCATTACGTCCATGCGAGTCACTGATTACCAAAATTCTCATTTTCTTTTCACTCATCTATTTATAAAATCTCCTTTATCTGGCGCAATGCCTTTCCACGATGACTGATTTCGTTCTTTTCCTCTGCTGAAAGCTGAGCCGTTGTCTTTCCTTTCTCTGGAAGATAAAAAATAGGGTCGTAACCGAAACCATTTTCTCCAGCTGGTTCCTGTGCGATTCTTCCCTCAATCGTTGCCCGGCGTGTCTCTACTCGTCCATCTGGAAATGCCGCTGCGATCACGCAGACGAAACGAGCACTTCTTACGATATCAGGGACGCCATGCAGTCTGTCTAAAATAATCTGATTTTTAATGCGATAAGATGTATTCTCTCCCATATAGCGGGCTGAATATACTCCTGGCTCTTTATTCAGATAATCTACTTCTAAACCGGAATCATCTGCTAATACGAGACTGCCTGTTGCTTCCATTACAGTTTTTGCCTTGATGATTGCATTTTCTTCAAATGTTGTTCCATCTTCCACGATGTCAACATCTACTCCGGCTTCTTTCATGGAAAGAATCTCGTAATCCAAATCTCCGAGAATTTCCCGGATTTCCTTCATTTTTCCTTCATTTCCTGTGGCAAATATCAGTTTCTTTTTCAAAATGCTGCCTCCCAAAAAACTTGTGCTTTTTATATCACTTCTAACATTTTCGATATCTTCATATTAAATATTTTCTGCTAAGTATTCTCGCATTAAAGTACACTTGAAAAATACTCATACAGATTATTCTTCCGGCTGTACCATTTTCTTTCTTCTCGGTGGTTTTGGGCCTGGAAACATGTAGAAATATGTCTTCATCATTCCGTTATAAATCTTTCGGTTCTTCGCCGCTTTTTTTCCGATATAACGTTCTGCATCCTCATAAGCTGTGATAACATATTCTGACCATCCGTCAAGTCCTGCGAAAGCTTTTCCCATATCACGATATAACGCCGGAAGATCTTCTTTTTCTTCTAAACGTTCTCCGTAAGGAGGATTTGTAATAACAAAGCCGTACTTCTTTGGATGACTCAAATGATGAACCGGACGCTGCTGGAAATGAATGAGTCCGTCCACGCCTACTCTTCTCGCATTTTCTCTTGCTGCTTTTACAATCTGCGGATCAATATCATATCCTTGAATATCCATCTCCACGCTCGTATCTACTAAAGATTCTGCCTCCTCAAATCCTCTGGCAAAAAGCTTTGGAGACACGATATTGTCCCAATTCTGCGCTTGGAATTCGCGGTGCATTCCCGGTGCGATATTCGCTCCCATCATTGCCGCTTCAATAGGAAATGTTCCACTTCCACAAAATGGATCAACAAGGATACGGCTCTTATTCCACGGAGTGAGCTTGATAAGTGCAGCCGCCAATGTCTCCTCAATCGGTGCTTTGCTGACCATGCGGCGGTATCCTCTCTTATGAAGGCTTTCACCAGAAGTATCAAGACCAATTGTCACAATATCCTTATAAATAATAACTCGAACCGGATAATCGGCACCATCTTCCTCAAACCAATTGATGTGGTAATGCTCTTTCATTCGCTCTACCATCGCCTTTTTTACGATGGACTGAATATCGGAAGGGCTGAAAAGCTTACTCTTTACAGAAGTTGCCTTTGTTACCCAGAATCTCGCATCGGACGGAAAATACTCTTCCCAAGGAACCTTTTTCACATTCTGGAATAGTTCCTCAAAAGTTACCGCCTTAAACTCTGCCACTTTTAAAAGGATTCTCTGCGTTGTTCTTAAGAAAATGTTTGCTCTTACCAAAGCATCCATATCTCCGGCAAAAGTTACCTTTCCATCTTCTACCTTCACAATCTCATATCCCAAATCTGCTATCTCTCTTTTACACACTGCCTCAAGTCCAAAGTGACACGGCGCAATAAACTCATATTTGTTGCTCATCTTACCTCCATTCATTGCATCTTTCTTCTGTTTTTATACAAAGACACGTTTCTATATCTAAAGCAATATTTATAATATTACTTCATCTGCCTAACCTCATTTTTCTATATAAATTACTACTTAAAATACCACGATACACATGTACTTCATCCTATTTTTTCATAATCTACATATTTCTCAATAATTATAATTGTACTTAGGAAATGTTGCTATGTCAAGAAGTACGCACCATCGTCCACAAATCGTTCTTCTCCTTTTCTAAGTATCCTTTATAAAACATAATGCCGCCAACCACACTGTATGCGTGAATTCCCACAGAATCAAGCTTCTTCGCCGCCAGCATACTTGTGGAACCTGTATCACAATATAAAAAAACTGGCTGTTCTTTTTCTATATTAAAATCTTTCTCTATTGCCTCTATATCGAACTTTTCATTCATAATTTCTTCAAATGGGAGATTGACTGCCATTGGGAGATGCCCTTTTTTAAATACTTCCTCTGAACGCACATCAACGAGCAGGCCTTCTGAATCGTAGCTTCTTTTTATCGCTTCCGATATCGAAATTAAATCAAACATGATTGAAACCTCTTCCTTCCTTTGTATCAGAATATGTTGGTTTTCCCTAAAAGTGTGGCAAAGAGACGCCCAATGCAAGAGAAAAAAAGCATATTTGTGACTTTAGTCGCGGCGGTTTGAATGCTCGCTTATGCGCTCGCATCCAAACCTTGCTCCGAGGCCACAAATATGCTTTTTTTTCTCTTGCATTGGGCTGTCTTTGGCAGCTCAGGAGATTCAAACTGTAGTCTTTTTGCTTAAACGGAAGGAAGATCGGATGTAGAAAATGGGGATTTTTAATTTTTTCTTTGGTATAACAAACGTGTGTTTAAACTTTCAGCAATTCCATTCCCAGCCAACCCAGCCAAAGAACAGCTCCCGAAGAAAGAAGGCATCCTATATTTGTGGCCTTAGATCAAGGATTGAATGTGAGCGTGGAGGCGAACATTCAACCCGAAGTGATAGAGTCACAAATATAGGATGCCTTCTTTCTTCGGGAGCGTCTGTCTTACCTGCGGCAAATCCTATTCAGCTACAATCTTAATGAATTTCTTCTTTCCTCTCTTTAAGACTTTTCCTTCGCCTTTAAAGTCATCAAGTGTATAAGCAGCCTTAAAGTCCGTTACCTTTTCGCCATCCAATGTTACACCACCCTGTGTTACATTACGTCTTGCTTCAGAACGTGTTCCTGCTAAACCGGATTTTACAAGAAGTGCAAGGATATCTACTGTGCCATCTCTTAAGTCTTCTTCTGTAACTGCACATGCTGGCATATTTGCTGTGTCTCCGCCGTTGCTGAATAATGCTCTGGCGGCATCCTGTGCTTTCTGTGCTTCTTCTTCGCCGTGAACTAATTTTGTAAGTTCAAACGCAAGAATTTCTTTTGCTTCATTTAATTTGCTACCTTCCCAGCTATCCATTGCATCAATTTCTTCTAACGGAAGGAAGGTCAACATACGGATACACTTCATAACATCTGCATCTGCAACATTTCTCCAGTACTGATAGAAGTCAAACGGAGAAGTCTTATTCGGATCTAACCATACAGCACCGGACTGTGTTTTACCCATTTTCTTTCCTTCGGAATTTAAAAGAAGGGTAATTGTCATAGCGTAAGCATCGGCATCTGGTCCTAATTTACGACGGATCAATTCTGTACCGCCAAGCATATTACTCCACTGGTCATTACCACCAAACTGCATATTACAGCCGTATTTCTGGTATAACTCATAGAAGTCATAGCTCTGCATGATCATGTAGTTAAACTCTAAGAAAGATAAACCTTTTTCCATTCTCTGTTTGTAGCATTCTGCACGAAGCATGTTATTTACTGAGAAGCATGGGCCTACTTCACGAAGTAATTCTACATAGTTTAAGTCTAAGAGCCAATCTGCGTTATTAACGAGCATAGCTTTTCCATCAGAGAAATCAATAAAACGGCTCATCTGCTTTTTGAAGCACTCTACGTTATGGTTGATTGTCTCTTTTGTCATCATCTGACGCATATCTGTACGTCCGGATGGATCACCGATCATGGCAGTACCACCACCGATTAAGGCGATTGGCTTATTTCCTGCCATCTGCAGACGTTTCATCAGGCAAAGTGCCATGAAATGTCCTACATGAAGGCTGTCTGCTGTTGGGTCAAATCCAATATAGAATACAGCCTTTCCGTTATTGACAAGTTCCTTAATTTCTTCTTCATCTGTTACCTGTGCAATCAATCCTCTTGCAACCAGTTCGTCATATACTGTCATAAAATCCTCCTAAATAAAATAAAAAATCCCGTCCTAATAAAAGGACGAGATATAACTTCGTGGTACCACCTTTTTTCGCAGAGTAGATGCTCTGCCTCAAATGAGCGTCAAACAACGCCTCTGCGGATAACGGCCGCCGCTCCGTCACAGCCTACTAAAAACAAATCTTACCTGTTCCATCACATTCAGCAATTTCTAAAATCTACTCACGCTTAACATGATAAATATCTGTCTCATTCGGTGTGCGACTCAGGAATGTATTCACTTGCTATCTGGCACATGACCTCCCACCAGCCGGTCACTCTCTGGAATGCATGAATAAAAGCTACTTGTTTCCGTCTTCGTCTTTCTCATTTTTGAAATTCATATTGAAATTCACATAAAAATGATGCTCCTATACTGTAAATTCTATATTATTACAAATATAAGTGATACAGAGCATCCGTCCTGTGCGGACAAACATCATGTTTCTTATTGTAGTAAAACCTGAAAATTTTGTCAAGTAGGATTTTTGATTTATTCTGTTCCTGTTCGTTTCTGTTTTCGTTTGGATATATCGCATATACCAAAGCTTTATTTGCCATTGTGCCTGCTTCGTTATTCAATGAATAACTATGAATACTCACTCATTCTTACTTTCTCATTCAGCGAATCAAAATATAACCGCCCGTATTCCTTTTTCTGCTAAAATATAAATGCGTATCCCCCACATTTTTCTGTGGAAACATATAGGAAATAAGTTCTGGCAGCTTAGCCCGTTTTAATCTTTGCTGTTCTCCTGCCCAGTCTCTTGTTGCAGAATCAGTAAAGACTATCTGCCCCTCTTCATCCACACCTAACAGAATCATCGTATGATAGGATCCCGCATATTTTTTATCAAAAAAGTGAACGATTCTTTTTCCTTTTCTACGCATTCGGCTTGTTTCTATAATGACGGGCTTTCCCTTATATAAATGCTCCATCATCTGTTTTTCGGCAGCTTTATCCTCAAAATCTCCTATATATTCGCAAGAAACACCCTCTTCTTGCAAAATAAGAGAAATTCCATAAAGAGAAACCGGCATCTGCCTTGCCATCACTTTCCCATAATTCTCCGTATATACTTCTTCGGGGAAATGCTTTCTCTCCACCTCAGAAATTGTTCCATTTGGTTTCAAATCTGCATACTTTTCCACAAAAGCCGCCAATGCTGTTGTCAAAGAACAGCAGGCACACCCATGCCTGGTCATGTATTCGCTGTAATCACCATAAATTCCCGCTTTCTGTTGAAAAACAGGATATATTCTTTGTGAATCACCGTCAGTAATTACTACATTAAGTGTTTTTTCGTTCAAACCATCTTGAGGAAGCATGGGGGAAAGGAACTTTCTTCCCTCTTTATCACTCACAAAATTTAAATGTATACAATTCATAAAAGTCCTTTCTATTCTGGGTTGCGTAACAAGGGAGACGCCACCAGAAAGAGAAGATACCTTATATTTGTGACTCTATCACTGCGGGGTGAATGTTCGCTTCCCATGCTCACATTCAATCATCACTCTAATGCCACAAATATAAGGTATCTTCTCTCTGGGAGCTGTTTTTTGCTGTAGAAGTAAAATCAGAATTCATGTTGTAAGATTTGGATATCATTTATAAGATTATAGCTTTCCATGAAATGAAATATTAAGGATTGACACGCAAACTATTATTATAATATCACAGCAATTTTACAACAACAAGCCAGAGTTCCTATTTCTTCTGTCCCCATCCTCAATTTTTTTCAACTGATTTGTAGGATTGAAATACACAGAACCCTCATCTCCTGTAATCTACAAAAATGCGCCTTAGAGCAAGTTCAAGTTGCGGATGAGCAGCTTGGACGCAGTGAAACGAAGCATTTTTGTAAATTACAGGAGATGAGGGTTCGTCTGTTTATTTCTCCAACCCTACAAATTAGAACTTAAATACCGCTACCCCATATGCCGGCAATTTATATCTAAAGGAATACTTTCTTCCATCACACTCTTTCTTCGCTGGTTTATATTCTTTTGGTCTTCTCTTACCAGTTCCGCCGAACTTTTTATCATCACTGCTGAGTACAAGTGTGTGCTTTCTTCGGCAAGTTGTTCCGACACGGTAATCTGGACGTTCTACTGGTGTGAAGTTGATGATGAAGAGCATATTGCTCTTTCCGCTTTCGGAATGTCTTACGAAAGAGAATATACTTCTGTCACCGTCATCGGCATTGATCCATTCGAAGCCTTCTGGATAGCAGTCGTATTCGTAGAGACATTTATTATTTTTATAAAGATGAAGTAATTCTTTTACAAATGCCTGCAAATGGCGGTTCGGCTCTTTATCTAAGAGGAACCAGTCAAGTTCTCTCTTTTCACTCCACTCTCTATGCTGTCCAAAATCCTGTCCCATGAAGAGAAGCTTCTTGCCTGGATGTCCTGTCATGAACGCATAACCTGCCATAAGATTTTTGAATTTATCCTCGTAGCTGCCTGGCATTTTCTCTATCATAGAGCATTTCAGATGAACGACTTCATCGTGAGAAAGGACGAGCATATAGTTTTCGGAGTATGCATAAACCATTGCGAAGTTCATCTTTGTATGGTTATATTTTCTAAAGTAAGGATCAAGCTTCATATACTCTAAGAAATCGTGCATCCAGCCCATGTTCCACTTAAGGCTGAAGTCCAATCCGCCGTATTCTGCCTTATCCGTTACTTTTGGCCATGCGGTAGATTCTTCTGCAATCATAACGATTCCTGGATTTCTCTTCTTTACGATTGTATTCAGGTGCTTGAAGAATTCAATTGCCTCAAGGTTCTCGTTACCGCCGTAAATGTTTGGAACCCACTGTCCGTCTTCACGTCCGTAGTCAAGATATAACATAGAAGCAACCGCATCTACACGAAGTCCGTCTACATGATAATGTTCTAACCAGAAAAGCGCGTTACAGATAAGGAAATTCTGCACTTCTGTCTTGCCGTAATCAAATACCTTTGTTCCCCAGTCTGGATGTTCTCCTTTTCTTGGATCTGCGTATTCATAGAGGCAGGTTCCGTCAAACTCTGCTAATCCGAAAGCATCTCTTGGGAAATGTGCTGGCACCCAGTCAAGGATAACACCGATATTATGTTCATGCATATAGTCCATGAAATACTGGAAGTCTTCTGGTGAACCATGACGGGATGTTGGAGCAAAATAATTTGTTACCTGATATCCCCAGGAACCATCAAATGGATGCTCTGCAATACCCATCAGTTCCACATGAGTATATCCCATATCTTTCACATAAGCTGCCAGCTCATGTGCAATCTCTCTGTAATTATAGAATCCATCCTCATCTTCTTCTGTCTGTTCATGCTTTTTCCAGGAACCCGGATGTACTTCATATACAAACATTGGATTCTTTTTATCATCAAATTTCTCTCTCTTCTTCATCCATCGGCTGTCATGCCACTTAAAATCAGAAATGTCTGCCACAACAGAAGCATTGTTCGGACGGAGTTCTGCCTGAAATCCATAAGGGTCTGCTTTTAATGTTTTTTTGCCATCCTGTGCAGTAACACAATATTTATAAATATCTCCCACTTTTATCCCTGTAAGAAATATCTGATAAATTCCAAGTGGTTCTAAACGTTCCATCGGTGTCGCATTCTCATCCCATTCATTAAAATCACCAACAATGGAAACCGCTGCCGCATTCGGTGCCCACACAGCAAAATATACTCCCTCTTCCTCATCAACTGTCATAGGATGCGCGCCAAGTTTATTATATAAGTCATAATGTGTCCCCTGACCAAATAAATACTGGTCAAATTCTGTAATAAATCTGGTATCTGGCATAAACAGAGTCCTCCCGCTTTCATAATCATTCATAAAATATTTTTGTTTATTATATCATAAACTGGTAATTTTTTCATCATTTTGTTTGAATTAAATAGTAGTTGTGGGTATCTGTAAGATTCATAAAATCTAATCTGCAGGCTTTAAAGGAAACAGAACCCAAGAAATAACATAGTCCATATTTGTGGCCTCGAAGCAAGGTTTAGATGCGAGCGCATAAAGCGAGCATTTAAACTGCCGCGACTAAAGTCACAAATATGGACTATGTTATTTCTTGGGTTCGTCTGTTTTATCTAACCCTGCAATTAGCATTCACCATGTTTACAGATTGTTTTAATCCATCCCTCTGGTGCTTCAATATGTCCCATCTGGATTCCTGTAAGTGTATCATATAACTTCTTAGTTACAGGCCCCATCTCTTCCATTCCGCTTGGGAAACAGATTTCTTTACCGTGGTCGACAATCTTTCCAACTGGGGAGATTACGGCTGCTGTTCCGCAAAGACCACATTCTGCGAAGTCTTTTACTTCATCGAAACGTACTTCTCTGTGTTCTACTTCCATTCCAAGATAATGTTCTGCAATGTACATCAAAGAACGACGTGTAATAGATGGAAGGATACTGTCTGACTTAGGAGTTACAAACTTGCCATCTTTTGTGATGAAAATGAAGTTTGCTCCACCTGTCTCTTCAACCTTTGTTCTTGTCGCAGGGTCAAGATACATATTCTCATCATAACCCTGGTTATGTGCATCTACGATAGCATGTAAGCTCATAGCATAGTTAAGTCCTGCTTTGATATGTCCTGTTCCGTTAGGTGCTGCACGGTCAAAGTCTGAAACTCTGATTGTGATAGGTTTTGCGCCACCTTTGAAGTATGGTCCTACAGGTGTTACGAAGATACGGAACTGATATTCATCTGCTGGTTTTACACCGATAACAGGATTGGAACCAAACATATATGGACGGATATATAAAGTAGCTCCTGAACCATAAGGTGCTACATAGCCTGCGTTAGCTTTTACTGTCTCTACAACAGCTTCAACAAACTTATCTTCAGGGAATACTGGCATTTCCAGTCTTCTACAGGAATCTGCCATACGGGCTGCGTTTAAGTCAGGACGGAAACAAACGATATCTCCGTTCTCTGTTGTGTATGCCTTTAAACCTTCAAAACATGTCTGTGCATACTGAAATACACCGGCACACTCGTTCAGAGTAATTGTAGCATCTTCTGTAAGAGTGCCTTCATCCCATGCACCATCTTTGAAATTAGCTACAAATCTTTTCTCTGTCTGCTGATAGCTAAAGCCCAGCTCGCCCCAGTTAATATTTTTCTTTTCCATTACGAAAACTTCCCTTCTAAATATGAAATAAATCTTACAGAAAACTTCATTTCATCTTGTTATAAATTTTGGAGTTATTATAACACATCATTTTTTAATTTTCCACGAAATTACAAAAAGAAATGTAAGAAAATTGCGTTATTTCTGTTATTTCATGATTTTGTACAAAAAAGTGGCTTTTTTCTCTTTATTTCTCCGCATTTTTTCACCTTTTCCTATCAAAATATCTTGCAAAGAAAAAGTGTAAAAAAGAATGAAAACTACATTGAGGCTTCATATTAACAAATACATATTAATGATTCAAGAATGCCCCGGCATTATGGATTCGGATTTACGAGGATATAGCCACCACCGCTGGAACTTCCAAAATAACAGTTCGCAGACTTCGCGCCGGATACTGAACATGCAAACATGTGCTTTATGAGATTAGATACGGATTCGTACTTCACTCTCTGCTTACTACCAAATCCTGTCCTATTTGCTGAATCTGCAATGATTGCTTTCCCTGTATCCGTTAAGCCAAGAAGTACCATCGTATGATAACTGTTCGCCCATTTACCCTTTTTGGCTTCTATGACAACCGGATTACCTGTTTTTAAATGGCTGATAATCTGTTGACATGCCTCGGCATCGCTAAATCGTCTTACATATTCTGTCTGGATACCGTTATTATTTAAAATCTTATTAATACCGTAAAGAGATACGGGCATCTGATCTTTTAATTCTTTTTTATAATTTTTCTTCCAGATTTTTTTCCCAAACACTTTATATTCTAAACCATTCTTATCCGTAACCCGTTTCGGTGTAATATTCTTTCCAAAACCAGTCAATACTGTCGCTGCTGCACACGCCGCGCATCCATGATATGGCATATAGTTTTTGAAACTGCTGGCATTCATTGATGCTGACTGCCTGTATACCGTATAATGACGTACATTTGGATAACTGTTTACTGTCACAGTAAATCGGTCCTGATTACTGCTTGTTGGAAGTGTACTCATATTTGTAATAATGTTATCTGGGCTTACTACAGTTAATTTACAGCTAAGAACCGCTTTTCCACTCTTACATGTAAGCACAGAAGTTCCTGAAACTGGTAATGTTGTAATATTTCCATTAGAATCTACTTCTGCAACTGACGGATTTGAAGATGTCCATGCTAAAACATCGCCGGCATGTTTTATAGAAAGATGATAGGAACTTTCTGCTTTTAGGCGAAGCGTACTATACTTTAAAGAAGCTACATATACTTTACATTTTAACTTTCTTCCATTTGTGCGGCACACAATTGTTGTGACTCCGCTTTTTTTAGCCTTAATCACACCGTTCTTACTGACCTTTGCAATCTTTTTATTCTTGCTTGTCCATGTAGTTCGGTATCCATTCTTCACCTTTAACTGAAATTTATCTCCCTTTGCCAGAGTAATCTTTGTCGTATTCAGTCCGACAACCCGTACTTTACAATGAAGTTTCTGAGACCCCACCCTCGCTGTGATCGTTGATATACCGCCCTTTAAAGCCGTAAGCTTTCCATTCTCTACCGAGACAACTCTGGGCCGGCTACTCGTCCATACTACTTTACGGCCTCTTCTTCCATAAATCTTAAGTTTCTCTGTCTTTCCTGGAACAACCTTAAGAGAGGTACTGCTAAGTCGTGTTCTTGAAGCTGCCTCTGCATTTCTGCCTTCCTGTGGCATGAAAAGAAATCCCAGTGCAAAAATAAGACAAAGTACAAAAACTATATTTTTCTTCTTCATAAAAATAATTCTATCCTCCCTGCCATTCATTCTTATTTACAAATGAACTTTTTCATTTCCCTGATCCACATCCGGGCAAGCGTATGCATTCCTGCTTTATTCGGATGCACTCCATCCACTGTTTCATATTCTTCCTGAACATTTGCAAGATCCGCAATATATACTTGCGCTTTTTGGGCATTCTCTCTGATAATATCAGAATACACTCTCTTAGAAATCGTGCTGTCAATATTAAAAAATGTCTCCCCCTGCGGCTGTTTTCCTTCTGGAAGTGTCGCACAATAGATATCCGCATGTGGATATTGCTCCTTTATTCTGTGAAGCATCGTTCGATACGCTTCCTCAAATTCTTCTGGAAGGACACAAAATCCCCAGTCATTACAACCTGCGCTGATAAGAATAATATCCGGTATACCATTAGCGCCCAGCTTATCTATGCGCTCATAAGACATCGCCGATGTTGATAAATTACCAGATACCATACTTCCAGCCAGTGAATGATTCGTTCCAAGCTCTCCATCTAAAGCCTTTATTACCTGCATCCACCATGTATCCTCCACAGATTTTACTCCTGTCTCCCACTGTACATACGAATCATAAAAGACAGCTTCTTCTGGTGTATAACCTGCAAAGGTACTGATAGAATCTCCCAGAATGGATATTCTTCTCTTCTCCATAAATGTACCCCCGTATTACGTCCCTTCTACTTCACAAAGTCTTTAACCCTGTAAAAATTATTTCTTAGCATCAAATGCAACACCGACAATTCTTGGACCTGCATTCGCTGCAACTTCTGCACCAATCTGGAAATAACCTGTCGGGCCATATCCAAGCTTCTCTGTCATCTTTGCTGCCATCTCTTCTTTTATCTTCTCATCATTACCATATTCAATCTGATACTCGGAACCTGGCTCCATATCTGCAATTGCCATATCGCAAATCTTGGATACGACCTTCTTCTCTCCTCTGCATTTACCAGCAGTAGTAATCTCGTGATCCCAGATTTTCATGATTGGCTTAATACCAATCTTGTCACCGATAAAAGCAGCAGCACTCGGAATACGTCCGGACTTTCCAGCATATTTGAGATTGTAAATTCCAAAATAAATGCGGCGGCGTGCAATGCTTTCTTCCAGATAAGCGTTAATCTCTTCTACGGACCTGCCTTCCTGGGCCATCTTTGCTGCCATTACTGCAGGCTGTCCGTAACCAGCACTGTAACTTCCACCGTCATGACTGTAAATGTGAATCTTTCCTTCACATTCTGGGTGTTCCTCGATAAGCATATCCATCGCCATTAAAGAGTTATTATATGTTGCAGAACCCTTTCCATTAATCAAAATAAAAATAAGATCTGTACAGCCTTTCTGATAGTAATCATAATATAATTCCATAAACTGGAATGCTGTGATCTGTGATGTCATAGGAAGACTCTCGCTTGCCTCCATTAACTCATAACATCCCTCATTATCAAAATCTACACGGCTTGTATAAGTCTTATCTCCTATCACAATGGAATAAGAAATAACATCTAAATTGTATTTCTGTTCCATCTCTTTTGAAATGTCACTTGCGGAGTCTGTGATAATCTGTATTTTACTCATAAAAAATCTTCCAATCCTCTCAATAAATAGTTTTATTTTTAATTGATTCTTAACAGATTTATTATAAACAAGCTTCAGAATCCTGTCAACTTATGCAGCCTTTTCCTGCTGTATCTATCAAGTTACTGGAGCGTTTTTCAAGCACGCTCTAGAACATCATATCACTGAAATATGCTGCAAATATGTTCCTTGTAAAAATCATTTTCTGACAAAATGTAAATAATCCCACAGGACTTGCTTTCATTTATCCCGTGAGATTATTATGTAGATTACTTTTTCAAGAATGCTTTCTGCAAATTATGACCCGCAAATGCAGGAATGATTTTTCAAACACATTCGAATCCAAATTCTAGTTTTCCTGCTCAACACAAGCCATAGCAAGACCGGTAGCAACTGCATTACGAGGACCTTCACAACCACGGATATTACCACGGCCGGCAACGATCTCATAATCAGCTAATGCATCTGTTACAAAGTTTGGAATCTCAAAATCAAGAGCCGAACCGCCAACCATTACAACGAACTGGATATCTCTTGGATTGCCTGTAGGACTTACCTTTGATAAGGAACGAATCGCATTGGTAACAAATACTTTCTTCTTTGCTTCCATACGAACTGCTTTAACCTTTTCTAAAGATTCCACACCGTCTAACGGTACAAGCTCATCATTCTCTTTTACAAGAACAACTTTTGCAAAAATGGATGGATCTAACGGTTTATCAAAGAACTGTACAGTTCCATTCTCATGACGGATATGGAATAAACTCTCTACCTTAGCCAGTGTATACTTCTTAACATCTTCTGCGAGTTCAAAGTCATCTAAACCAAGTTCAGACTGAATTAAGAGAGAAACCATATTTCCGGCACCTGCCAGATGAATCAGCTTAACCTTACCTTCTCGGTTGATAATAGAAGCATCAGTAGAACCAGCCCCCATATCAACGATAGCTAATGGAACGCTTGTACCAGGAGTTGTCAATGCGCCCTTGATAGCCATGTCTGCTTCTACTCCGCCAACATATACAGGAACTCTTAACTTCTCAGTAAGCACCTGTGCGATCATCTCCATCTGAAGGCGGTCAGACTTAACCATTGCAGCGATTCCAACCGCATTCTCTAACGCAAATTCATCAGCAATACCACCAACAACCTTCTGTGGATTAAAAGTATCTACTGCAAGTAAATCCTGAATCTTAATATCCTGTGGACTCTTATTCGTAAGACCAGCCATAACACGGCGAACCTTATTCAACATGTTACCAACATTCGTGCCTGTCTCACCCTGAATATCGTCAATCTCCTGAATAGAAGAAATGGCTTCCATAATCTTATCTGCACCTTCGTCAACGTCAACATCAACTTCCTTTTTAAGACCGATGATATTGATTGTTCCCGCTTTGATGCTTCTTTCCTGTACATCACCTGTAGGTGTTTTAATCACTACTCCGGAACGTGCACCAATCAAAGAACGCGCAATCGGTACCACGCGCTTTGTCTCTTCAGAACTCAAATCAAACACTGTTGCGATTCCATATGGATTAGAAAGAGTTGATAATACAGTTCCCTGCTCTGCTACTTCAATCGCACAGGTCATTCCCAAAGGAACTTTTTCAATCATGGCAACTTCATCAATAATTGGAATCTTTTTATCAAGACGATTGTTCAGTAAAACACCATCATCTGCCTGCACGATCGCACCTGTAATATGTATATTCTCCTTTGCCTGATTCATAAGAGCTGCTGCCTGCGCAAATCTAACTTTATTTGGAACAATTACGATAACATCCTTTGCCTCACGAATCTTAGAAAGCTCTGTTACAAGGACAGAAGTTCCAACTCCGATTCCTGTTCCTCCCGGTGTACTTGGATTATGACCAATTACTGTTGACTCTGTAATAACAGTCTCAGAAATCGTCTCCATCGCTACATCACCGATAACTGGCGCAGCCTCATTAATACGAATCTCTGCCAAATCACTGTAATCCATGCCTGCCTTCTCAAGAGCATTCTTTAAAGACATGAAAACCCCGCTGATATTCTGCAAAGTTCCTTTGATTCCGGTTGTAGGTCCAATACCACTGGTCAAAAACTCAATGTCCTGCCCGTCAATCTTTGCAAGAGCGACTTCTGTGGTAGCGTTACCTATATCTACACCCGCTACATACTTCATATCTCCCATCCTTTCTTCCACCCAAATCATCTCTGGATTACCGGATATATTCCTCAGGCGGTCTTTTTATAATTCAGCTATCGTGCACTTGTAAAATCACACAATATTATGTATAAATTATATCACTGGCCAAAAAGAGGGTCAAACACAACCATTACGACTTTCTTGATATTATTATGTAATATTTACAACAATTTATGATATTCCAACTTTCTATTGGTAATATTTTGCTTACTTCTTTCTTTTCTTGACATTTGACTTATAAGCGATTAAGATTTAGTGTGCAAGTTTATTAAATAAAAATACAGGAGGAATCATGAAAAAATTTATAAGACAACTTACTATCTTTTCCCTCATATTTATTATGACTTTTGGCGTAGGTTTTTCCTCACAAAAGGGAATAAATGTGCAGGCAGCAACAACACAGACTACAACCACAAATGATGGAAAGCTCCGTAAGAACGGCGTTTTATTTACCGGTATCTCAGATAATAAGTATTATAAACGTGGTGTTTTCACCAAATATACTGGATGGAAAAACTGGAAGGGTAACCGCTACTACTTGAAAAAAGGAAAGGCTGTTACTGGCTGGAAATATCTCCGCGACTACAGCGGCAGCAGAACAAAATACAAATATTATTTTAAGAAAAATGGCCGGCTTTCCAAAGATCTTTTCAAAACATTTGGTTCCAGCTACAAAAAGAAAAGAATGAAACTCGAATTAAATCTGGTAACTCACAATATCACTTTCCTTCTCTACGATGGAAAAACAAACAAATATGACATTCCAGCCAAAACTGTTGTATGTTCTACCGCAAGAGACGGCCGCAGCACTTATGTTGGAAACCACTATCTTTCCAAAGGAACTGCCCGCTCCTGGTTCATTTACAAAAAAAGCAACCCTTGGCATTACTACCAGTGGGGAGTATTCGTAAAGGGAACACGCAGCTGGATTCATTCCGAAATGTACCGCGGCACAAGCAACAAGAAACTTATCGCAAGTACTTATAACGGACTTGGAACAAACCAGACCACTGCATGTATCCGCGTACAGGCAGGTAATGCAAAGCTTATCTATGACATTGCAAAAACAAACCGCTATAGTATCCCTATCCGCATTTACCGTTCTTCTAATAAGGGACCATTCGGAAAGATTACTTTAAACGATACTACTGGAAAAATTCCTGGCAACCAGAATTACGATCCAACAGATCCGGCTTTTAAAAACAAGAGGTAATTCTGGGGAGTCTAAAACAGACGAACCCGCACCAGTTGTAATATGTAAAAATGCGCCTTTGAGCAAGTCCAAACTACGGTCGAGTAGTTTGGAGGCAGTGAAACGAAGCATTTTTGCATATTACAACTGGTGCAGGTTCGTCTGTTTATCTATCCCCCTGCAAATTAGCCAGCATCCCCGGTATTAACACACATGCCGGATAGATGTAGCGGAGATTATCATTTCGCGGTGATAACAGGCACACGCATACGATTAAGAATACCGGCAGGAATGCTGCCATGTCAAAGTATTTTCTTTTTATCCATAAGGCAAAGAATGCGATAAGGATAAGCCATGTAATAACTCCCGGGTTATATAACCAGTTAATGATTGGAATTTTGTAGGATATTCCCATTAAGAACTTCATCCTCTCCCGTATTGGTGACAAGATTTTAGGTTCTTTAAAATCTACTTTGTCACAAAAAGATTCTGGAATCATTTCCTGTGCCCATTTTCTATTGGAACGGTAAAAACGGACGGTACTAAGACCCAGATACAATCCGCCACGGCTATTAAACAGCGGAGCATAATAGCCGTAAGTGTTAGCGAAGAATGCCTGGAAGTATTCATCTGGATGTTTTAGTCCCATCTGAAGCCAGACTTTAAAATAGTTCTTTAAATCCGTTGATGTAGCTTCACTTTTATAAGTACCTTTTACCGGATCGGATAAAGCTGGCTGGTATTTTTTGGCTAATTTTTTATAGGCAAGAACTTTTTTAATAGCGGCTTCTTCTTCCCCGGTCACCTCGTCCCCATGATACTTTACATATCTGGCTGTCTGCTGAAAACAAACAGATAAGGCTTCCTGCTTTCCTACTGTAGAAACACGGGCCGCTTTAAAAAGCAGTCCTGTATAGGCAAACTGGAAAATAAATATCGGAACAAACATTGTCACTAATATTTTTATTCTGTATTTTTTCAGACAGATCACACAGAAAACTAAAGTAACTAAGGCAATATAGATTCCCTGATTCTTTGATGCCGACATGAGAAAAACAATTACCGCAAAAAAGATGTCAAACTTTATATTCTTTAGAACATCTCCCTGTGTTTTAAAAATCCAGAGGATTCCCACCATAAACCACAGGAAAAACAGAGCAAAAAAACTGTCTCCGCCTACCATAATTGCATACAGAGGAAATACAGGGAATAGCGCATAAGCTCCTAAAGCAGCTTTCAAAATTCTGTGATTTGCCCCAAACTTATATAAAGTCGTAATGATCGCGCTAATACCGCCAATATAGGCTGTCATCTGAAGAAATGTATACATTCCATATCCCAGCGCCTTATTATTTATTTTTATACCAAATTTAATAAAAAGCCCTACGAGCTGCGTATGTAAAAATGGATGATCGTTACTGTAAAATACATTTACTCCGTCAGAGGTAAGCTGGTGCTGAAGCATTGTAGGATAATGAAAAAGCTGTAATACCTGCATCAAAAAATCACCATGGATTGTCGCAGGCCACATACTGATATAATAGGGCAGCCATAAAACAAACAGTACCAGTACACAAGTAAGAAATACTCTCTTTAAGCTATGCTCTGTCTGATTATCCGTCTCAGATATCCGAAGAATGACACGACATAGCAAAAGCAATATTCCAAATAAAATGATTGCATTTCCAAGTATATAGAATGCATTTAACAGCATGACATATTTATTCCGCAGAAAATAGTCCCAGGATTCTCTATGAGAAAATACGGTTCCTATCCACATGCAGAATCCATAAAGAATTGATAATATTGCGGCACTGATTACTTCTCTTACTGTATATTTATAAGAAAATACAATCAAAAACAGAATAAATAGTCCTGCTGCCATTAGCTGATAAAAAATCCCATTCCCCTCTTTATTTGTAATACTGACTCTGAATACTGCAATAAGCTGTGTCAGGAATGACTTGTACTCTATATGTTTGGTTATCTTATCTGCATTGGTATGTAAGATAGATATGTTCGCACCTACAACGCCTAGTAGCGCAATAATTGCTGCATAGAGAATATATCTCTTCTTTTTTAACTCAATATGTATCTTCATACTTTATTCTTCTGCACGCCTTTTTCATTTTACGCTTTCCCCTTCTTTTACACCTTTACCCTCTGCCTTTTATCCTCTGGTAGTGTTCTTGCTATTCTATGCTTTTTTCTGCTTCCTGCTCTTCTTCTTTTTGACACTTCTTTTGTGTCTTCTATTGCATTTGCTTGTTCCTCCCGCAAATTTCCAAAGGCGGCAGCAAGAAGTGCCGGAACCATACAGCAGGCCGGATATAAGTACCGCAGATTTCCATTCTTCGGCGATAGCAGGCAGACTCCAAAGATTAAAAATACAGGTAAAAATTCAAGTATAGATGTGTATCTCCTCTTTGTCCAAAGTGCAAAGAATCCAATAAGCATCATCCATGTTATTACACCTGGATTTGTAAACCAGCTGACAACAGGAAAACGACGCACTGTATCCATTGCAAGCACGCCCTTTTCACGGACTGGTTTCAAATTTTCTGGCACATGTACCTGAAGCTTTCTTATCAGTTTCTGAATTGCTTCACTTTTCTGCACCCACGGACGCTTTCTAATGTAGAAATCCATAATCTCCGGCTTAAGATACAATCCTCTTTTATTACGGAATTCCATATAATAATACTGATAGGTATTCGCTATGAAAGACTGAATATACTCTCCCGGATGCTTCAATCCCATCGAAAGCCACACTTTAAAATAATTTTTTAAATCTTCTGAATTGGATTCTGTTTTAAAAGTCTTTTTCACCGGGTCTGAAAGATTCGGATCATATAAATTTCCAATATCTTTATAATTTAAGACTTTTTTAATTGCCTCTTCTTCTTCCTGTGTAACCTCATCTCCATGATATTTTACATATCGAGCTGTCTGTTGGAAACAAACTGATAATGCTTCCTGTTTTCCTACAGTGGCAATCTTCGCCACTTTAAAAAATGCTCCACAATATCCAAACTGGAAAAGAATAATTGGTACAACCATGCATACCGCAATTCTTGCCCGGTATTTACTAAAGTAAATGATGCAAAACAGGAACATTGCCGCTGCGACATACACTCCCTGGTTCTTAGAAGCTGACATAAGAAAAATTTCTAAAATCATTGCCAGTATGAATTTATTATTCTTCAAGACAGCTCCCTTTGTTCCAAAAATCCATAAAATTTCCAGCATATAATACAAGAAAAATACTGAGAAGAATGAATCCCCGCCTATCAAAAGAGAATATAACGGAAATACTGGAATAACCGCATACAAAACCAGACTTATTTTTAATAATGTATGATTTACTTCAAAACGGTATAATGTTGCTATAATACTGCTAAATGCTACTATAAAAGCAATCATTTGTATAAATGTATAGATAGAATATCCTACATTTACATTGTGAATCTTAAATCCAAACTCAATGCATAATCCAACTAACTTTGTCTGGAAATATGGATGGTCATTACTGTATAAAATATTCACTCCATCCGTTATATCATGTCCCTGAAATCTGGTCGGCACATGAAAATACTGTAACATCTGTGTCGGAAGATCTGTGTGCTGGAATCCTGGCCAGAATACGATATAATACGGCAGCCAGCAAACAAGTAAAACTGCAGCACACATAAAAAATACTTTCCTTGTATTGCGAACCGTTTTGTCTTTTGTCTTGGCTTTCGTTTTTACTTCTGCTTTTTGTTCTGCTTTGTTTCCAGATGCAGCCACAATTTTTCCAATGATGAGCAATGCGCCAAACATCAGTAATGTATACGCCAAAATATACCAAATATCTAAAATCTTCACATATTTATTCCGAAGAAAATAATTCCACGACTCTTTGTTAGAAAATACTGTGCCAAACCACATACAAAATCCAAATATAATAGAAACAACGGCGGAACTTACTATTTCCCGAACACAAAAACGATAAGAAAATATAATAAGAAACATCAGGGTAATCCCGACAGCTACTAACTGATAAAATAGTCTTACATCGTTCTTCCCTGATATACTTGTTCTGAATACAGCCATAAAGTTATTCCATGTAGAACTATATTCAAACTTTTTTAAAAGCTTATCCGCATTCGTATTCATTAAAGAAATATTCATCCCCACCGTAGAAAAAATTGCAATTATAATCGCATAAATAATATAGCGGTTTTTCTTTGGCTTTATAAGAATATCCATACTTTACTCCCAATTCTTTAAAAATGCTCTCCCGCAATCTTTTTGCAAAATCAAGTGCGTAAAAGACTCCGGGAGAACACCTTATTTTTTATTCTGCTTCTTTAGCCTCTTTTAATAATTCTTCTTTTTTATTTCTCGCCTGATGACGGGTCATCTCAAAGTCCTGTCTGTTCTTCCAGGTAATTGTCTTCAGAATCGCCCCGGAGAATAAAGAAACAATCGCTGTCAGAATCACAAAGCAGCATACGATAAGCGTAGGAAAACGCTTCACTAAACCTGTTGCAAAATAATCCTTAAACACAGGTATGGAAAATCCACCGCCTAAAACTGCTAATACTCCTGCGATAGAACCAAAATACTTCATCGGCTGATAAGTACGGAATAAACGTGCAATCGTTCTAAGAACTTTAAAACCATCAGAATATGTATTTAACTTACTCTCACTTCCCTCAGGTCTGTCCTTATAATCAACAACGACATTCTCCACAAACATATTTTTATCTGCCGCATGGATACTCATCTCTGTCTCAATCTCAAATCCTCTTGAGATTACAGGAAAAGTCTTTACAAACTCATAACTAAATGCTCTGTAGCCTGTCATAATGTCCTTAATATCTGTGTGGAACAGATGATTAATCGAACTTCTTACTAAAGAATTACCGAAATTGTGGAATGGACGTTTATTTTCCTGAAAATATGTAGAAGATAATCTGTCACCAACGACCATATCAACATTTCTATTTAAAACCTTGTCCACCATCTCCGGCGCATTCACAGCCGGATAAGTGTCATCGCCATCTGTCATAATATAACATTCTGCATCAATATCACGGAACATACGGCGAATTACATTCCCTTTGCCCTGCTGATATTCATATCTCACGATTGCCCCGTTACGTCTGGCAATCTCGTCTGTACCATCTGTTGAGTTATTATCGTATACATAAATCGTAGCATCCGGTAATACTTCTTTGAAATCTTTAATTACTTTTTCAATTGTCTTGCTCTCATTATAGCAAGGAATAAGAACTGCTATTTTGTCCATGTTATCCCCCTTTTTCCTGAAAATTCTACATAATTCAATTTATTATACTTCATTTACATAATACCGTCAATAAGATGTGTGATTCTGGGCTGCCGCAGGCAAAGAGACGCCCACTGGGAATAAAAATAATCCCTCTTTGTGACTTTCGTTGCGTAGTGTTGAATGCTCGTTCCTATGCGCTCGCATTTAACACTTGCTCCCAGGGCACAAAGAGGGATTATTTTATTTACTGAGGGCGTCTTAATGTCTCCTTTGCCTGCGGCAAATTAGAAGTATACCAACTCCTCTTCCGGTGGTTCTGCCGCTTCAATTCGTTTTGCATAAAGCACCGGACCTTTATCCTGATATTCTTCATTATATTCCACTTTCACTTCTGCGGTAAGAGTTACCCACATTTTATTTTTGAGGGATTTAATCGTGGAAGACTTTGCATGATTTGTGTGACAAAGATAACCGATAAACTGGATATCATCTGCACAGCAAGTCATAGCATGACGGCCTGGAACGAAAGTTCCCTTCGGCATACGCATTGCCTTAAAGATTCTTGTTTTCATTACCATAGTCTTTCCGTCATAAAGTTCCGGACGTTCCATCGCATCGATGAACCATACACCGTAGTCATCATCTTCGAGATGAATTTCATCTCCGCTGATATCAAATGGAAGTTCATCCTCTTCTTCCTCCATGTCCTCACCTGGAACCATGGAATCAAAAACGACCTGTACACGACGGTTAACAGCTTTGATACTTCTTCTGTAAGTTGCTCTTGGTGTTGCCTTAGTACAACGGTTAATGATAACAAGTTCTGCCATCTTAAACATTTCTACAGCAAGAGAACGCATATTGTTCATATACAGATCAAATGTTTCCGCATTGGCACTTACGATTGTCTGGAAAATCATAAGTGGAGTTCCCTCCATCGCCTCTACTAAATGATCAATGGTCCACATACCATTATATTCTATAATAACACGGTCTGGATAATACTGTAAAAGCTTGCTTGTCAGGAATTCTGTATTGAAATCTTCCTGCTCTTCTACATAAACAACAGTTGTATTTGTTCTCTTTAACAGTTCTTCGTCGTATTCTTCCATTCCCTCTTCACAGGCAAATAAAAGTGTTCTTTCTCCGTCGTTAAAATAATCTTCTTCCAGTGTTTCCTGAATAAAGGTTGTCTTTCCGGCTTCTAAGAATCCCATAAATAAATATACAGGAATCTCCAGCTCCTTTTTCTTACCTAACATAAATTTTCCTCCTGTGGGGTTTCAAATACACTCTCAGAATATTCTTACAAAAGCAAATGCAAGAAAGACTCCGAAAGTACATTTTCTATAAACCAAAAAGTTCTGCAAGTTTGTCCTCATTAAGTTTAGAACCGATAACACAGATTCTTCCCGTGTATTCTGCAGAGCCATAACGTACCTCGTCCTCACCTGGCACGAGGTCAAAGTGAATCCATTTACCGTTTTCATCTGGAACAATACCTTTTGCTCTTAAGATAATACCGTACTCATCGGAATCCTCTTTAGATAAGGTATCAAGAATTGCACGAATTCCTTCTTCTGTAAATTTCTTAGGAGTTTCCTTACCCCAGCTTGTAAATACTTCATCTGCATGGTGATGATGGTGATCATGTCCACAGCAGTCATGATCATGATGATGCTCATGCTCTTCATGGTCATGTTCATGATGATGCTCATGCTCTTCGTGGTCATGGTCGTGATGATGCTCATGCTCCTCATGATCGTGATGGTGATCATGACACTCTTCGCCATGTTCATGATGATGTCCACATTCAGGGCAAACCTGTGCTGCTTCCATTAACTCTTTTGCGAAGTCATTTTCCCCTTCCATTACTTCAAGAATCTGTGCTCCGCTAAGTTCTTCCCAAGGAGTTGTCACGATAGGGCATTTATCATTCAGGCTGCGAAGTAATTTTACTGCCTTCTCTAACTTATCTTCCTTTACATTCTGGGAACGGCTTAAAATTACTGCACTGGCAAATTCAATCTGGTTACGGTAGAACTCACCAAAGTTCTTGAGATACATTTTTGCTCTCTGTGCATCTGCAACAGTGATATGGCTGTTTAATACAACATTCGCCTCTGCATCTACAACCTTCTGTACCGCTTTCATAACATCAGAAAGCTTGCCAACTCCTGAAGGCTCGATGATGATGCGGTCTGGTGTATACTGCTCTAAAACATCTTTCAATGCTGTATTAAAATCACCAACTAAAGAACAGCAAATACATCCAGAATTCATCTCATTAATCTGAATACCGGATTCTTTTAAAAATCCACCGTCAATACCAATTTCGCCAAATTCATTCTCGATAAGAACAACTTTCTGTCCTTTCAGTGCCTCTTCGATAAGTTTCTTAATTAAAGTCGTTTTTCCAGCTCCAAGGAAACCAGAAATAATATCTATTTTTGTCATTGTTCCATTCCTTTCTTCATAAAAAATAAAATGAAATTCTACCATCTGCTATCTCATTGATACTTCACTTCTCGATGAAATAGTAAACTAAGTTAATCAATCTTATATTATACAGTCCTGACTTAAAAAATGCAAGTAATGTGCACTTTCTTCTGCATAAAAAAAATCTTCCGAAAGCGATCACTTCTTCGGAAGACTCTCTTACTGTTTTGGGGATTTTCAATATGTCATTTTGGGGAACTAACATATCTTGAAATAAAACAGTTATCTATATAATACGCCCCCTATCTATATTTGTCAATTTATGTCCTTGTCAAATTTTTAAGAGTTTTTCTGGTGACATTGTAACATTATATATAAAATATTATATTTGATAAAATAAATTCATTAGGAGAGACGCCTAGGAAGAGAGGCACAATATAGGCTATCTTCTTTCTTTGAAATCATCTGATCTTATGGACATTTCAGGCTGCTTATCATATATATAACTATATAAACTTAAGGAGACACCGCCATGATGGAAAATCATTCTTCCTGTTCATATAAACAGGAAAAAGAAGTGTTAAAATTAGATTCCATGCCGCTTGCTATGACCTATGTTCCATGGCAGAAATGGCAGAATATATATAAACCTGAAAATGCTCTTTACGCCGGAACAATCTTTCAGGACCTTGACCTGCCTTTTACTGGAAGGAGGTGCCAGAAATGATGCAGAATATGCATTCTTCTCAAAACTGTAACATGAACTCCTGTCAGCATCGTTCTATGAACTGCAATTTTAATTCTGCCTGCAACAATAACCGAAACCAAAATTGTAACTGTAACATGAATCAGCAGAATTTAAAATGTTATATTGATTTTGTAAGCTTTGCTGCCTTAGACTGTGCCATGTTTCTTGATACACATCCTAAAAATGCTGAGGGTTTAGAATATTTTGAATATTATACAAACGCAAGAAAACAGGCATTAAAAGAATATAGCAGCCGCTTCTCGCCTCTGACGCTTGACACTGTACCTAAAGGTACTGACTTCTGGGCATGGGCAAATGAACCGTGGCCTTGGGAAATGGAGGGATAAGATTTATGTGGAATTATGAAAAAAGATTGGAATATCCGATTAATATAAAAAGAACCGATGCTGCTATGGCAAAAGCAATCATCAGTCAGTTTGGGGGTCCTGATGGTGAGACCGGAGCGGCAATGCGTTATCTCTCCCAACGCTTCTCCATGCCATACCGACCGGTAATGGGAGTGCTCACCGATGTAGGTATAGAAGCATCAAATAGGAATTTGCCGGGGTGAGTAGACAAACGAAGTCTGAGAATCAAATCATCTATATTTGTGATTTTCGTCGCTACGAGAAGTCATCTTCTAAGAAAGCCACATCCTTCTGGAGCCTATTCAAATCCCTCCAGCAATAAATAGAATTTTCCTCCACAGCCAAAACACAGCCCTCTGTAAGATAAATAAAGCATATTTGTGGCCTCGGAGCAAAGGTTGGATGCGAGCGCTTTTACGCGAGCATTCAACCTGCAGCGACTAAAGTCACAAATATGCTTTATTTATCTTACAGAGGGCGTCTCTTTTGCCTGCGGCAAATTCCTATTTATTCAAACGCAATTACTGCACCATCATATTTCTCATCGATGAATTTCTTGATATCATCAGATTTGAGAACTTTTACTAAGGCTTTGATTGCATCACTGTCTTCGTTGCCTTCTTTTACTGCGATGATGTTTACATATGTTTTTGCAGCTTCAGAATCAGACGCTTCGTATGCAAGTGCATCTTTCTTTACGGAGTATCCTGCCTGAAGTGCGTAGTTACCGTTTAATACAACAAATGCTGTTTCGCCTGTTACACGAGCTACCTGTGCTGCTTCTAACTCAACGATTTTGATGTTGTGTGGGTTTTCTGCAATGTCATTTACTGTTGCTGTGAGTCCGGCACCATCTTTTAATTTGATAAGTCCGTTGTCCTGAAGAAGAAGTAATGCTCTTGCTTCGTTTGTTGTATCGTTTGGTACAGCGATTTCATCACCATCTGCGATTTCGTCAAGACTCTTCTTTGTTCCTGGGTAAATTCCAAATGGTTCGTAGTGGATGTCTCCTGCATCTACTAACTTAGTTCCTTTTTCTTTGTTGAACTGTTCCATATAAGGAACGTGCTGGAAATAGTTCGCATCGAAATCTCCGCTGTCTACAACTTCGTTTGGCTGTACATAATCATCAAATACAGTTACCTGTAAGTCGTATCCTTCTTTGGCAAGGAGTGGCTTTGCCTCTTCTAAGATTTCTGCGTGTGGTGTAGCAGAAGCAGCAACTTTGATTACCTGTGTATCTGTGCTTCCTGTTGAACTTTCTGCTTTCTTGTCTGTGCTTCCGCAGCCTGTTAAAGCTCCGATTGCAAGTACACCTGCTAATAAAAATGCTCCAAATTTTTTCATTTTTGTTTCCTCGCTTTCTCTTTTTTGATAGTGTCAAAAACTATCTCTTTTTTCTTTATTATAACTATTTAGAAAAGTTTTCAATTTATAAGCGTAAAACACTTGACAATTGAATTACTAATGTTTTCACTTAATTTTCTAAATAGCCGATAATTATAATTTATACCATTTGCAATCAGCTTCGGATAGTTTTGTAGAATTCTATCTAATTACTTTTCCATTTTTACGAAACTCTATAAGTCTATTTTAAGCTTTGCAGTGAAAAATATTCAAGAATGCCTCGGCATTCTTGCTGCGAGGTGCGCGTCATGCAATTGCATGACATACTTCTACTGCGCACCTCTGCAATCCTGCCGAAGGCTATATCAGCTGGGGGATTGACTCCCACCACTGATACCAGCTTGTTTCTCATCACCTATAGGACGCCACTGAAAAAGTGGTCGTAAAATCATATATCTGATATAATTAAGGTATCATAATTGTCGGAGGTTGAAATGTTATCATCCCAACTTA